>JAEEGF011132354.1_pt1 | contig 67419 bp, 62 predicted proteins | sample 9134171 | NCBI WGS metagenome assembly JAEEGF01 (sample SAMN16246542, study PRJNA631951) | gut metagenome | biome: gut microbiome; feature: rumen; material: AP-attached | host: Bos | place: Iran: Karaj | collected 2018-10 | reverse complement strand
TTTCTTTGTAATGATAAAGCCATATACCAGCGGGCGTCTGGTGTATGAGGAAGCAGGAGATATGGTCGGAGATCCCAACTATGATGAATGGAAAAATCTGACCGGCAATATCCACAACAGCTATAGTGCCAGTGGGCTTAGCTTTTATGTTTCTGATGATGGAAATGGAATGGTCAGACAAAATGACAAGGACTTCTTCGTAAAGGCTTATACAGTAAATAAATAAGGACATTAAAAAAGAAGACACCGTGGTCTTCTTTTTTAATGGTTTCACAAGATTTTTTTTGGAGGAGGGCTGTTTAATGGGGAGTTAAACAGCCCCGGTATGAAAAAAGTTTTGTTGGGGGAGTGAGAATTTTGTTCTCAATATGTATATCGGAAAAACAACCATAAGCTTTATAGTAAATAATGAACGAAATAACGATAATAGTTTTGTGCACAATGTAAGAACGAATGTTTGAAATTTGGGAAAAAGTATGTTATATTGTGTTTATATTATAGAAAGGCACAAGATATATGATTAAGAACGATAAAGAATTTGAACAGATCAGCACAACAGACAAGCTTAAGGCCTTTAAAGCCCTTAAGGACAGCGGTCTTCGCGTTGAGATGAGCGCCAGCGGAGTACCTACAGTTGTATGTGTATCACCTTCTGATATTGACAAGGAGATCAGGAACGTCCGCAAGATCCTCAAGGAGCTTCGCTACAACGGAAGCTTTGCCGTAAGAGGACCCAGAAAGAACGATCAGATATCAAGTGAAGATGTAACCGACAAAAAGGAAGAGGGAGAAGCAATTCCCGCATGACCAAAAGAAAAGGCACCTGAATTCAGGTGCCATGATTTTGGGAGGAGGGGTCGACCGGTGGGGAGCCAATCGACCCGGTATGAAAAAAGTTTTGTTGGGGGAGTCAGAAGTATTGTTACTTCTGATATGAATATATCTTACTTGTTAAATTTGTACAAAATATGGACGATTTATAAAGAAAAAATAAAGTAATTCGAAATAATAAATAATTGTGTAACGATTTATTGTATAATTGATTTATGACTGAGAAGTAAACTATTGCCGATAGGGGATTTGTATGGACAGGTTTTCTGCAAAGGATATGGGGTTTTCATTAAGTCAGATATCTTCCGGAGATTGTGTTGCGGCCTGCGCAAGAGCTGCAGCGGCTAATCTTATCTTTAAAATTGGTTATGAAAATATAACGATAAATCATTCAAATGGTGCTTCCAGAACCTATATGGTAAATCGTGTGGATGAGCACTGTAACAAATCTGAGTCCGAGTACATGACCACCATGGAGGGAGGAATGCCTCCTGATATCAGGGAAAGGGCTAATATTCATGTAAAAGTTTCAAAAATCAGAGATGTAAGAGAAGTTTCATCTAATGTACATATCGATATAAGATATGGAAATCTCTTTTTACAGGGCGGAGAGGGCATTGGTACTGCTACAATTGACCGTCCCGGGATTAAAAAGGGAGAGGCGCTTATTGAGGCCGATTGCAGAAGGCTTATATTTGACGCTGTAGCGGATGTGTGCGAGGCTTCGGATGGAGCGCAGCTTCTCATGATAACGGTATCCTGCCCTGAAGGCATGATGATTGCAGCCAAACAGGCGGCCGGACAAAATGGTTTTGCCGGCGGTATTACGATAATGGGCAGCTATGGACACATTCCACCTGTTCATATGCGTGATATTTCCAATTCCATTGATGCTCAGATAAGGGCACAGACCCAGCAGGGCGTTAAATCAATCCTTGTCAGTCCCGGCGATTACTGCGCAGCCCAGATAGCAGGGAGCCTTCATGTGGATCTTAAGACCAGCATCAACTGTTATAATTTCCCGGGACAGGCCATAGATCAGGCGGTTCAGGAGCATGTGGAGAATCTGCTTCTGGTAGGAAATGCAGGCAAACTGGTCAAACTGGCGGCGGGTATCATGAATACCAATTCCACGGCATCGGACGCCAGAAAAGAGATATTTGCTGCACATACGGCACTGGTGGGAGGAACAGCACTTCAGGCCAAGACCCTTATGGGCTGTGTGACTGTGGATGAGATGCTGTCATTTTTGGACAACTGGGGCCTCAGGGACCGGGTAATGCAGAGCATCATGTCAGAAATAGATCAGTCAGTCAGAAGGCGCTGTGCGGGGAGACTTAGGTTTGGAGTTGCACTCTTTTCCCAGCAGTTCGGACTTCTCGGCGTGACCAGCGACACTAAAAATGTTCTGATTAAAGTTTCTCAGGAACAATATGCATTGTCACTGAGGATGAAATAAGATATTCTATTATATATAGTTTTCATTCAAATCTGCGAAGATGAGGAGATATAGCTAATGAAAAATATCCTGTTTGTAGCTTCAGAAGGAGTACCTTTTATCAAGACAGGAGGACTTGCCGACGTTGTTGGATCACTTCCCAAGAACATCGACAGGAGATACTTTGATGTCAGGGTCATCCTGCCCCTTTACAAGTGTATCAACCAGCAGATGAAGGACAAGATGGAATATGTGTCCAACTTCTATATGGATTTCCACTGGAAGAACGAGTATGTTGGTATATTCAAGGCTGAAGTGGATGGCATCAAGTATTATTTCATTGATAATGAGTTTTATTTCAATGGAATGAAGCCTTATTGTGATGACACAATCTTTGAGATCGAGAAATTTGCGTATTTCTCAAAGGCAGCTCTGTCAATCCTTCCGGCTATAGATTTCAGGCCTGACATCATACACTGCCACGACTGGCAGACAGGACTTATCCCGGTTTATCTCAAGGAGAGATTCCAGGGAAGTGAGTTCTACAGAGGAATCAAGGCTATTATGACCATCCATAACCTCAAGTTCCAGGGCAAGTGGGACATCAAGAAGGTTCAGGAGATCACAGGTCTTCCGGATTATTTCTTCACACCTGACAAGCTTGGTCTTTACAAGGATGCCAACCTGCTCAAGGGCGGTATCGTTTATGCTGATGCCATCACAACTGTAAGTAAAGCATATGCAGAGGAGATCAAGACAGAGTTCTACGGCGAGGATCTGGACGGACTTTTAAGAGCAAGAAGCAACGACCTCAGAGGTATTGTAAACGGTATTGACTACGATGAGTTCAATCCTGAGACAGACCAGTACATACCTTACAGATACAATGCCATCAACTTCCGCAAGGAGAAGATCAAGAATAAACGCGCTCTTCAGAAGGAGCTGGGCCTTAAGGAAGATGACAAGATGATGATGATCGGTATCGTCTCAAGACTTACTGATCAGAAGGGCTTTGACCTCATCAACTATGTTCTGGATGAGCTGTGCCAGGATGCTATTCAGCTGGTAGTTCTTGGAACAGGAACAGAGCAGTATGAGAATTCCTTCAGACATTTTGACTGGAAGTACAACGACAAGGTTTCTGCAAATATCTATTATTCAGAGCCTATGTCTCACAAGATTTATGCAGCATCTGATGTGTTCCTGATGCCTTCACTGTTTGAGCCCTGCGGACTTTCACAGCTCATGGCTCTTAGATATGGTACAATACCGATCGTAAGACAGACAGGCGGACTTATCGATACTGTTGAGCCCTACAACAAGTTTGAGGGAACAGGAACCGGCTTCGGATTCCTTAACTACAACGCTCATGAGATGCTTGGAACTATCCGTGAGGCTGAGCATGTTTACTATGATCAGAAGCGCGAGTGGAACAAGATGATCGACAGAGCAATGGCAGTAGACTTCTCATGGAAGGTATCTGCTGAAAAATATCAGGAGATGTACGATTGGCTAAGGCCATAAGAACCAAAATCTGGAATGGACAGTAATTCAAGCAACGACAATCCAAAGAAGGGACTATTTGTACAGGCCGGGATTCTTGCTATTGCAGGGGTAATATCAAGAATTATCGGCCTGTTATATACAAGTCCGCTGGCAGCTATTATCGGAGATGAAGGTAATGGCTATTACGCGACTGCATATAATGTTTATACGATAGTTCTTTTAATATCTGCTTACAGCATACCTTCCGCTATGTCCAAGATCATTTCGGGAAAGCTTGCTGTAAAAGAGTACAGAAACGCACACAGGATTTTTAAGTGTGCGCTTGTTTATGTTGCAGTAGTTGGAGGTATAGGAAGTCTCATCCTTTTCTTTGGAGCAGGATTTCTTGCGGCGGGCAGAAGCGCTATAGTACTGCGTTTCTTTGCTCCGACGATCTTTATATTTGGATTCCTTGGGGTTCTCAGGGGATATTTTCAGGCCCACAGGACTATGGTGCCAACAAGCCTGTCACAGCTTGTGGAGCAGGTTTTCAATGCAGCTGTGAGTATCAGTGCAGCTATTATTCTGACTAACATAGCAGGCGAGGAGGACCCGTCTAAAAGAGCTGTCTACGGTGCTATAGGTAGTGCCCTTGGAACAGGCTCCGGCGTTCTTATCGCACTGATCTTTATGTTCCTTATCTACAGATATAACAGAAGTAATATCAGCAGACGTATGGAGAGGGACACTCACGAGGATATTACTAACAAGGAAGTTTATAAGCTTATCCTTATGATCGTTACACCCTTTATTTTAAGTACGTTCATCTACAATTTTTCCACGATGCTTAATTCCACATTGTTTAGCAGGATTCTTATGCATGTCAAGAATATGGATGAGAGTGCAGTGGCTTATCAGTACGGTATCTTTGCCAGAAAGGCCATGGTCATAACCAATCTTCCCATAGCTCTTGCCAGTGCTGCAGCAGCTGCCATGATTCCGGAGGTTTCAACAACCTATGCGCAGAAGGATCATGAGAAAGCAGGAGTTACAGTATCAAGGGTCATAAGAGTTATCCTTATGATTTCTATTCCCTGTGCAGTGGGACTCTTTTCTCTGGCCAAGCCGGTCATGATGATCCTGTTCCCACAGAAGGCATCTATTGACGAAGCTGCAATGCTTCTGATGCTTCTGGCCATCACGGTTGTTTTCTATTCTCTGTCAACCGTGACAAATGCGGTACTTCAGGGAATTGGAAGAGTAGATGCACCGGTTATTAATGCACTGGCAGCGCTGGTGCTGCAGAGTATAGTACTGACACTTCTTCTTGTTTATACAAATCTTGGGGATGTGGCTCTTTGTCTTGTAACTATTCTTTATTCGCTGGTCATGTGTGTTCTCAATAATCTGGTGATGAAGAGATATATTAATGTTACATATGATCTGAAAAAGACATATCTGCTTCCGGGGGCTTCTGCACTTGTGATGGGCGTTGTTGCCTTTGGAGTGCATTTCCTGTGTTCGCTTTTATTTGGAAAGTTTGTCGGAAGTGATTACTTCATCAATCTCTTTTCTACGATGGTATCGGTTGCGGTTGCGATTCCGATTTATTTTGTTGTGCTTATTAAGTCGGGTGGGGCATCGGAGGAGGATATAAAACGGTTTCCGAAAGGTGCTGGTATTGTAAGGATACTTAAACGTTTAAGACTGCTTTAGTTCCTGTTTTTTTTATATAATTTTAATAAATAACAAAATTTAGCCTGATTATGATGTATTGTATGATTGAGGGTTGCTTAAAATGGTTATGAAATATCTATGAATTATGGTTCACAATTCTTTTTTTTCTTATTACAGGGAGGGTAAATAATTTTGAAGAAATGTAACAGATTTTTAGCATTTCTTTTGGCAATTGCTCTTGTGATCGCAACTTTTGGAAGTGATTTTGCCAGCAACAGGGTTTTGGCTGAAGACGAAGTGGGTGATACATTAGAGGTCAATGAAAATGCTGACGAAACACTGACAGTAAATCCGACCCAGGATATAACACCTCCAGCAGTTCGTGAGCTGGTTACAGGCGAAGCACCTGCTGTACTTGGTGAAAGAAGAGGACGCACTGAGGATACTGTAGATACATTTGGCAGAATTGTGACTATAATAGTAGCAGCAGGAATTGGATTTGCGATGATCTTCATCAAGAGAAATAAAAACGGAGAAGACAAATAATAGGTAAAAAAGTGTCTGATCACAAATGGTGGTCAGACGCTTTTACTGTATATTTGTTCGGATCAAAGGGACGGGATATGAAAAGGAATTATGCGCTCGATGTACTAAAATTTATCGGCATCATCATGATCATTATTCATCACTCTGTGATATTGGAGAATGTAGCCTGTCATCTGTACATATTTGTAGAGATGTTTTTCATGATTTCCGGATATCTGGTGGCAATGAGGTATGATAAACTCAGAGACGCTAACGTATTTCAGGTGATGAAAAATAAAGTGTTAAAGATGTATCCGGAATATTTTGCGGCATGGGCATTTTTGTTTATAGTGGAATTTGTGGGATACAAAGAGTTCCCATATAAAGGAAACATTTTTAAAATGATCGCTGAACTGTGTATGGCCAGCGGATGGTATGAGATTGGAGCGATGAATTCACCTATCTGGTACATATCAGTTATGATCCTGGCAGAATTTATCATAATTCTATTGATAAAATATACCAGGAACAAAAAACAGTTTATTGGCATTTCAATATTCTTATCACTGCTGATATATGGGGTTATGATTTGGATCAGTCCTCTTAATATTGAGTACTGGGAAGTAATAGCGTTCATATTTTACGTACCGCTTATAAGAGGACTGGCAGATATGCTGATAGGGTGTCTTATATGTTTCCTTTCAGAGTATTGCAAACAGTCTATGAAACCAATGAATCCAATACTGTTTAACTGCATTTATTTTGCAGTAATGGCAGTGGTAGGAGTAATGGCGGTATGGAATAGAAATACCGACTATCTGTGTGTAGTATTTATTATCATATTGGTGTTCATGACAACATTTGATACCTGCGTATTAAATATCAAAGACGGACCTGTTGTAAGATTTATGATCAAGTATCAGTACAGTATATACTTAAATCATTTCTGTCTGTTTTTGATCTATGGAAAAATAGGCAAGTATCTTCCTGACAACAATGCATTAAAGATCGTGTTTATAGTTGTGTTCACAATTGTTGGCGCTTCTATATTTGCAAAAGCAATTGAAATACTGAGAAAAAGAGTAGGAAGATTAGTCGCTAATAAGCTTTAATCCTGATATATCCGGCGCTATAGCCATGGAATAGTTGGTGTAATAAACAACAAAGCCTGGCTTGGCGCCGTTTGGCTTTTTAACATCCTTGCGCTTCAGATAGTCAATCTCTACTTTTTCCTGATTTTTGCCCTTGGAATAGAAGGCTGCAAGAGCAGCGGCCTCTTCAAAGGCTCTGTCAGGGACTTCCCTGCCACCGGTTAAGAGGACAACGTGAGAGCCGGGGATTTTCTTGGCATGGAACCACCAGTCACCTCCGTTTGCGGTTTTGAAGGTGAGTTCATCGTTCTGGATATTGTTTTTGCCTACATAGATATCAAAGCCGTCGCTTGACTGATAGTGGAATGGACTGCTCTTTATTTTTTCTTTTCGGCCATTCTTGCCGTTTACGTGGGACTTGATGTATCCGCTTTCTGCCAGCTCCTGGCGTATCTGGGACAGATCGGCCTCCTTCTGAGCGATATCAAGAGAGTTGGAGATGGATTCCAGCTGCTCGATTGCTTCTGAAACCTCCTTCATTTGCTCTTCAAGCGCTTCAGCGGTGCGTTTAAGCTTGGTATATTTGTCAAAGTATTTCTTTGCGTTCTGGCTGGCGGTGAGAGTAGGATCTAAAGGAATAGTTATGTCCTCACCTGTGTTATAGTCATTGACAGTGATAGATTTATCGCCTTCTTTGGCGCTGTAGCCGTAGGTGTTAAGGAGCTCACCATATACTCTGTATTTGTCTTTTTTGTCTGAATCTGCCATCTGTCTGGTCTGGAGATCATACTTGCGAACATTTCGCTCCAGAGCAGTTTGAACGATCTTTCTAAGGTCAACAGACTTCTGACGTATTCTGGTAAAGGTGTTTTTCTCAGCATAGTACTGTTCGATAAGCGCAGAAATACTGTCACATTTTTTTACCTGCCAGTTACTGCCGCCTTCTGTAAGCTCTTTTCCATAGTCATAAAGTGTAAGGGGGATGGAAGAGTATTCCTTGGGGGCATCAGCTTCGTAGTATATGGCAGGGCTGAAGTTACCTGTCTTTATGCAGTCGATAATATCGCCAAAATGTCTGTAAATTGAGGCAGACTCTTTTGTCTCAAGTGCTATAGCTGACTTATCGGCATCTATTCCGGCCCGGTAGCAGATCTCCTGGGCAATGATAGGAGAGATTCCGGTATAGCTTGAGTAAATGGCCTTAAATACAGGCATTCCTTTGCTTAAAACAAGGGATGAAAACTCATCAGCAGTAGTTTCCAGCGGATTTGCTTTGTCCTGAGAGGGGATAAAATATGAACGCCCTGGCAGGACTTCCCTTACGGAGCTCACAGAAGCCGGAATATGCTTTATAGAGTCGATTATGACGTCATTTTCGTCGGTAAATATAATATTGCTATATTTACCCATGATCTCGATAATAAGCACTTTATGGCGAAGATCGCCCATCTCATCCAGATGTTCCACCTCGAACCTGATAACACGCTCAAGACCACCGGGCTGAGTGATAGATATTATACGGCCGTTTTGGATGTGCTTTCTAAGGAGCATACAGAAATTGGGAGCAGTCATGGGAGATGGCTTGTTCTCATCTGTGAGATAAACCAGTGGAAGAGTGGCATCCGCTGATAAAACCAGCCTTGTCTGCTTAATGCCGAACTGATCTGCGGCCTCATAGGAGAGCTTAACGGTGATAAAGAGCTCATCGCTCTCGGTCTGGGCTATTTTATATATGCGACCACCTGTAAGAAGGTCACTGAAATCCTTTGTCAGATTTGCGATTGTAATTCCATCAAATGCCATAGTTTTGAATTCCTTTTCGAATAGTAAATGCATTGATTATTATACAGTAAAAGTGCCGTAATTAGTTGAGAAATTTTGAATTTGCTGATATAGTAATAAAATACGTAACACGGAGGAAAATACAATGGAAACAACAGAAAAGAAGGTCATGCTCTCCGGTATTCAGCCGAGCGGAGATTTACATTTGGGGAATTATCTTGGAGCCATTAAGAACTGGGCAGACAGGGTAAATGATTTTGAATGCTATTATTTCATGGCAGATATGCATACCATTACAGTAAGACAGGATCCCAAGGAGCTCAGGAGAAGGTCTCTTGAGATGCTGGCTCTTTATATTGCATGCGGACTTGATCCTGAGAAGAATACTCTTTTCCTTCAGTCACATGTACCGGCTCATGCACAGCTTGGATGGGTTCTCGACTGCTACACAATGTTTGGTGAGCTCAGCCGAATGACTCAGTTCAAGGATAAATCAGAGAAACACAAGGACAATATCAATGCAGGATTGTTCACTTATCCATCTCTTATGGCTGCAGATATCCTGCTGTACCAGCCTCATTATGTTCCTGTAGGAGAGGATCAGAAACAGCACGTAGAGCTTACAAGAAACATTGCTGAGCGTTTCAATAACATTTATGGCGATGTATTCAGAATTCCTGAGCCTTATATTGCCAAGACCGGTGCACGTATATATGGTCTTACAACTCCCGGCTCCAAGATGAGTAAGTCTGAGCCTAACGGATGTGTATTCCTTATGGATGAACCTGATGTTGTTATGAAGAAGTTCAAGAGAGCAGTTACAGACTCTGATACAGAGAACTGTGTACGCTATGACAAGGAGAACAAGCCCGGAGTAGCCAACCTCATGAACATCTATTCAACCATTACTGGCAAGAGCTTTGAAGAGATTGAAAAAGAGTTCGAAGGACAGGGCTATGGCGCATTCAAGCCGGCAGTAGGAGAAGCAGTGCTTGATACCCTCAATCCTATCCGCGACGAGGCTAAGAGGCTTATTGCAGACAGGGCATATCTTGAAGGTGTTTATAAAGATGGTGCTGAGAGAGCTTCTTATATTGCCAATAAGACACTTCGCAAGGTTTACAAGAAGATTGGTTTCTATCAGCTCTGATGAGATTTTAATATTGTTATAAAGCATGACGCCGCTTTCGATAATTGAAAGCGGCGTCATTTTTTATATTAGGAGATGAATGAAAAAGCAAAATTAGAGATTTCTATCAAAGGCAGCTCTTGTATGCAGCCTTGGCACCCTCGGTGCGGATCATCTTAAGACCGGCAACGACCTTATCTGTAAGACCATCAATCTTGTTAAGGTCCTGATCCCACATCTTCTCATTGCCAAGAACAGCCTTTACAAGATCCTCTTCGCTGTCATTCTTGTGCTCGTTAAAGAACTCAAGAGCCCATCTGTCATCATTTACAGTGTAGGTGTTACCGGCAGGTCTCTTGCATACAAGACCATTGTCTGTAAGCTCCTGAACATCGTTTGAATAGAAGGCGATGTAAGCTGCAAGTGACATTGTAAGGCACTCAGGAAGTTTGCCGTTCTTGTCAATATACTGAAGGAATGAAGGCATGTTACGAGCCTTCCACTTACTGGTTGAGTTAAGTGAGATTGACATGAGCTCGTGGTTTACGAAAGGATTGTTGAAGCGATCCTTAACTGCAGCAGCAAACTCATTGAGGTCGTTCTCATCGAGGTGATCTACAAGAGTAGGGATAACCTCTTCGTTGAGCATCTTGTTCATGAATCCGGAAACAACGTCATCCTGCATGCAGTCGCGAACGATATCAAAGCCTGCAAGATATGCACCAAGAACAAATCCGGTGTGTGCGCCGTTGAGGATACGAACCTTGCGGTGCTTATAAGGCATTACATCAGGAACAACATGAACGTTTACGCCAGCCTTCTTGAATGGAAGTCTGTCCTCAAGTCCGTCGGGACCTTCAATGATCCATACGCCGAAGATCTCACCAACGTCGATGAGCTCGTCGTGGTAGCCGTTTTCTGCCTCGAGCTTCTCAACTTCCTTGGGATCACGGATTCTTCCTGGAACAATTCTATCTACAAGAGTAGAGCAGAAGATGTTGTCGTTGTTTACCCAGCTCTTAAAGCCATCCTCAAGCTTCCACTGATCGATGTACTGGTTGACGCACTTCAAAAGCTCTTTTCCGTTGTTATCGATAAGCTCGCAGGAGAGAACTACGACGCCCTTCTTGCCAGCCTTGTATCTTCTAAAGAGAACCTGTGTAAGCTTTCCGGGGAAGCTTGCTGCAGGCTGATCGTCAAAGTTGCAGGCAGGATCATAAGCGATACCTGCTTCTGTTGTGTTGGAAGCAATGATATCAAGATCATCACTTTCTGCGATTTCCATTATCCTGTCAAAATCTGATTTGTCGTAAGGGTTGAGACAGCAGTCGCAGGCTGAGATAACTCTTTTAGCATCAACCTTCTGACCATTCTCACTTCCTCTAAGGTATAAAGTGTAAAGACCTTCCTGATTGTTTACCAGCTGTGTGAGACCCTGTGAAATAGGCTGAACCAGGGCAACCTTGCCGTTGAAACCTGCCTTTTCGTTGCTGATATCAAAGAAATAGTCTACAAAAGCGCGCATGAAATTTCCTTCACCGAACTGAAGGACTCTGATAGGTGCATCCTTAAGAACATACCCCTTGTAGCCGGATGCTTCAAGTACATTATAGTTTAGTAACTCCATATGAATTTGCCTCCTGATGTGTAACCGCTTACAAAGTAAATGGTTCATGTTAATTATCTATAATTGTTATAACAGAAAATGTAAGCGTTTACAATAGCAAATTTTTATGTATATTGAAAATTAAAAAATCCATCAGTTGCGATGGATTTTTTTCCAGAGATATACAGCGAGCATGCATAGAGAAGTGCTGACAATTGTATATAAGATCCACCATGCACCGCCTGTATATGAAACAGGAAAACCTGCAATGGTCTGCATAGGCCAGCCTTTTACAAGGGCTATAAGAAGACTTACCGGCTTAAAGAAAAGGAAGTGCAGGATCATTATTACGATCGAGTTTTGACCGAGCTCAGAAAAAAGAGTTTTTAGTGGCGTGATGGATTCAAGTGAACAGGAAACACCATAGAGCAGAATCCATCCCAAAAGAGATGTTGCCAGCAGAAATAGTGGATTGGTATAGCTGTTTTTATTTAGTGCAATGGTTCCAAACATCCCCATGATAAATAGAACAGCAGCACTTATTACGGACAGTAATAAAAAGATATGAGGCTTAAGCTTTTGTTCTATTTCCGGTGTGATCTTTCCTACAATTACACCAATGAAGTATAGGCAGTAATAAGAAAACATTAAGTCGAGACCAAAGGAATCAAAGCTTATCTTTTTCATGAAGAAACCTGTCATAAGAAAAATAACAGATATTACTCCCTGGCAGATTAAAATGATATTTGTTTTATTAGTGAGCTTCTTTATCAGAAAACTGATACATAAATAAAGTACTGATATATAGAACAGGGTACGAAGAAACCAGAAGGTTCCACCCATCTCAGTATGACCTGCCATAAACAGGCCTTTTATTATATTGACTGCCATTTCTTTAACGCTCATAGGTGAATGAAGGCTGACAAGGGACTCGTCCAGATACTGAGTAACAATACTGTCTGACGTGTAAATATTTATTGTAATAAATACATTTGTCAACAGGGTGAAGATTGTATTCCATACAACAAATGGAAACCAGATCTTTTTGATTTTGCCTTTCAGGGAATTACAAAATGATGCAAATGAATCGGAATGATGTTCTTTATAAAAATATCCGGATGCTATAAAAAAAGCAGCCATATGGAAAAGATATATGTACCTTGTACCTGCAAAATATGTATGTCCTAACACAACAAGCAGTATTGCGATACCTTTTAAAATATCGATTTTAGCGTTTCTTTTCATTGTGAGCATTCCTTGTATTACGCATTTTTCTGACATTTATCAAACGGAATAGTACCATTGTTTGTGGACTTTATCAACTAGCGTTAGCAATAATTTATCACGAAAAAGAGTTGTCTGAATTGTAAATGCTTTCAACAGGCTTTTGTGCAAAATGGTGAAATATGATTAGAGAGTTGCAAATATAGTTATTCAATTAATCAAAATACAAAAATTCTATCAATTATGATAGATTTTATGATGGGTTGTGTAGTATATTTTTATCATTGCAGTAATTATAAACAAAATATAAAGAAATCATTAACTGAATATTTTTTTCTATGAGGGAGAGGAAAGTATGAAGAAGGAAGGACTAAAAGTAGCTTTTGTAGCATCTTCAGGCGGACATTTGGAAGAACTGTCCAAGCTGAAGGAAATCGAGAAGCTCTACGACTGCTTTCTCGTAACTGAGAAAAGTGACTTCATGATCAATGATTTTTGTGAGCGGAAATATCTTGTTCCAAAAATGAGTCGTAAACAGATTGTTTTTATTCCAAAGTTCATCTGGTTGTTTGCTAGGACAATCAGAATTCTTTTGACGGAAAGGCCGGACTTTGTGATAACAACAGGAGCTCTTATTGCTTATCCCTTCTGCGTTGTGGGTAAGTTTATGGGAATCAAGATCATCTATATTGAATCTTTTGCAAGGGTAGACCAGCCTTCACTTACAGGTAAGCTGGTTTACAACTTATCAGATCTGTTCATGGTCCAGTGGGAGGATATGCTTAATAAATATCCGAAATCAATGCTTGGTGGCGATCTCTTTTGACAGGGAGGTGTTGAATAATGATCTATGTTACGTTGGGAACACAGAAATTTCAGATGAACAGACTAGTAAAAGCTGTTGATAAGCTTTCAAGCAGTGGAAAAGTTCATGAGGACTTTTTCGTTCAGACAGGAGTTTCTTCCTACAAACCTAAAAATTGTAAGTATACAGACTTTGTCGACAATGATAAGTATGTTCAGAACATCAAAAACTGCAGCGTTCTTATCACACACGCGGGAGTCGGAACAATAATTGCGGGCATCAAATCCGGGAAGCCGGTGATAGTAGTGCCAAGGCTTGCACAGTATGGCGAGCATGTGGACGATCATCAGACCCAGATTGCAAAAGCTTTCTCTGATAAGGGATGTGTCCTTAATTGCGAGAACCTGGATGAGCTCGAGGATTATATAGAGAAAGCAAAGACTTATGAGTTTAAAGATTATGATGTGAAGAAAGGAAATGTCGAGGAAACAATTCTTCATTTCATGAGCATGTTCAGTTAAAGGTTAAGACGATGAATCGCAGCAACAGGGGAGCGAATACAAACATTTACCAGATGATATCGGATATCGTCATGGTCTATGTGGTATTTGTTATTGAAAAAGCTCTTTTTGGGAATTATCTACAGGAAAGTACATATCTGAAGTGCATAGCGCTGGTTATAGTATTCGGGGTTGTGTATATTCTGGCTAATAAGGAAGCAAGACTTTACAACGTGACGCTCTTTTTCTATATGGACCGTACACTTAAGCTACTGATCAAGTCATGGCTCCTTGCCTCTATAACAACAATTGTTTTTATGTATATCTACAATCCCGGACCCGGTGCAAGAAAGTTCCATCTATACTATCTGGGCCTCATGTTCATAGCAATGATACTGAACATGATAATCACCAGGATGGTTCAGATGGTAACTTCCGACAGACAGGCTCCAAGGTCAGCCTTTGTTGGAATGTTTGAGGAATATGAGAAGTTCAACTATTTCCTCAACAAGACCAGTATGAAGGTTGAGAATCTCGGATACATTCTGGAGACGGGCGAGCTCAAGGAACGAACTTTTAATGTCCTTGGCAATCTGTCAGAACTGGAGAATATAATCAGACGCTATGAACTTGACCAGGTATTCTTCATCCAGCACGCCAACGACACACTTTTGCAGATACAGAAATACATCGACCTGTGTCTGGAAATGGGTGTGACCGTGAAGGTGGTAATGGATGTCAACGATGCATATCAGATGCAACGGTCAAATTCTTTCGTCAGCTCGGTGGGTACATACCCGCTGATCACGTATCACACTATCACACTTAATACATACGAGCAGTTTATAAAGAGAATTGCAGATCTTGTCATAAGCCTGATCGGTATTGTCATTACATCACCAATAATGCTGATCACAGCCATTGCAATCAAGATTGACTCCAAAGGGCCGGTTTTCTTTAAACAGCTACGAGTTGGACAAAATGGCAGAACCTTCTACATATACAAATTTAGAAGTATGTGTGAGGACGCCGAAGAGAAACTGGATGAGCTCAAGGACAGAAATGAGATGCATGGGGCAATGTTCAAGATTTCTGATGACCCGAGAATAACCAGGGTTGGAAGGTTCATCAGAAGAACAAGTATTGACGAGCTTCCGCAATTTTTTAATGTCCTTAAAGGGGAGATGAGCGTAGTCGGAACACGTCCACCCACTGTGGAAGAGGTAATACAGTACAAGCGAAGTCAGTGGAGACGAATCAGCATAAAGCCGGGAATAACCGGATTATGGCAGATTAGCGGCCGAAACCAGATCACGGATTTTGACGAGGTTGTGGCACTTGATCTGAAATATATTGATAACTGGTCTTTGTGGGGAGATCTGGTGATCATTTTTAAGACAGTTGGAGTTTTGTTGAGAAGAAAGGGAGCGTATTAAAGAGTTATGGAAATGAACAGAAGTGATGTAATCAAATTAAAGAAGAAGCTTAATGTAACAGACCTCTCGGGGGAGAAGGTCATGATCGATTTTGATTCCGGCAAGTATTTTATGATCAAAGGTTCCGGAAATGACATCTGGGATCTTATTCAAGAGGAGATCACAGTGGATGATATCGTAAAAAAGCTTCTTCAGGAGTATGAAGTATCTGAGGATGAGTGCGTAAAATCTGTTGATGAATTTCTCGGAAAGCTTAAGGAATACGATTTTATTTAAGAAGGGAAACATAGATGCTAAAGACAATATTACAGAATTTCCACTTAGAGAAGGTATTCTGGATAATAAAGACCAAGCTCAAGTATATTATTCTGATCGGTCTTTTGGGCGGTTCAATTGCCGGGGCAATGTCATATCTTAACAAACAGGAAATCTACGTGGCGCAGATATCCCTGTACGTTTACAACAAGCCTGATTATGTAAACGATAATGGAATTAATCTGTCCAGTGCAGATCTGAACGAAGCAAGCTATTTGCTCAATTCTTACATGCAGATATTGACCAGCAGAAGCTTTTTATCAGCAGTAATTGAGGAAGCAGAGCTGGATCCGAGGATGTACACTCCGAATTCACTGGCAAGAAATATTCAGTCCAGTTCAGTGAGCGGAACAGCAGTATTCAAAGTTACGGTATTTGATACTAATCCATACAATGCGATGGTAATCGCCAACACAATTGGTGAGCTGGCGCCGGATAAGATCATCAGTATCGTTAAGTCGGGTGGAATTGAAGTTTTGGACGAGGCAGTACTTCCTACTGCGCCATATCATTCAACGAGTGTAACCATGATGGCTGCAATCGGTCTGATTGGAGGAGCCGGGCTTTCTACTTTTCTTTTCCTTTTGATCGGACTTATGGATACAAGATACAGAAGGTTATACGAGATAGAAGATATGTACAACATTCCTATTTTGGGAATGGTGCCACTTATCGAAAAGAAAACAGAAGATGGCAAGCCTGCCGTAATGCTTTCTGCAGACAGTGAATTTGTATTAAAGGAAGCATATAACGACATACGTACAAACCTTTTGTTTATGGGACAGAGTGATTGCCCTGTATTTGCTGTAACAGGCGCGGACTATGATGAGGGAAAGACAACCAACAGCATAAATGTCGCAATAAGCTTTTCCATGATGGGTAAAAAGACACTTCTCATCGATGCCGATCTTAGAAACGGAAATATAGCTGAAGAGCTGAAGATTACAGAAAAGCTTGGTCTTAGTGATTATCTGGCTAAGCTCTCAGACCTTAAGATCAACAGTGGCTTTATAGAAAATCTTGACGTTATTGGAGTCGGAACAATTCCGCCAAATCCAACAGAGCTTCTTTTGAGCGACAGATGGAAAGAGATGATAGCAGAAATGAAGGAGAAGTACGACATTATAATCATTGATACTCCTTCAGTTGGTGTGGTTTCAGATGGTGTTGAGGTCAATAATGTTGCCGATGCTTTCATTCTTGTGATAAGAGAGTTTGCCACAAGATTTGAGAGAGAAGAGCTGGTAGTAAGGCGTCTTGAATCAGTAGGTGCCAATATTTGCGGATTTATTTACAACTGTATTTCAGTAGATTCTGAGGACTATAACCACAAGGGATATGTAAATGGCGGAGAGTATGGTAAGCGTAGTGATTCCGGTGTACAACACTGGAAAATATTTAAGAAGATGCCTAAACGCGCTGGTAAATCAGACACTTCCAAAGAACCAGCTGGAGATAATAGCAGTAAATGATGGCTCTACTGATAATTCTCTTGAGATCCTTAGGGAATACGAAGAGAAGTATCCTGAACTGATCAGGGTCTTTAGCAAGGAAAACGGCGGACAGGCCACGGCAAGGAATTTGGGAATCCAGAAGGCAACCGGAGAATATGTAGGCTTTGCCGATTCGGATGACTATGTGGACACAACCATGTTTGAAAAAATGCTTAGCCTTGCTAAAAGAGATGATGCAGATCTTGTCGAGTGTCATTACCACAGCATGCTGGAGGTTTCTCCTGCAAAAGATGGAAAGATGCCTGAATATAAAGAAATAGGTACAAGAGGAACCATTGTAGCCAGGGAAAACCCAAGGGAGCTTTTTCTCAATCCTCAGGTTTCCCCCTGGAATAAGCTCTACCGCAGAAGTATTCTCATAGACAATGATATAAGATTTCCGGAGGGTGTCATTTACGAAGACACATCTTTTTATGTTAAGGCAATTCCCTTTATCAGGAAGCAGTCTTACCTGGATGAAAAACTTGTTTACTACAGCGTAAGGCAACAGTCAACCATGACATCAAACCTTGGCAAAAAAGTTGGAGATATATTTACAGTTCTGGAAGACACGCTGGATTTCTACAAGAATCATGGTCTTTATGATGAATATAAAGAGGAGCTTGAGTATTTCTGTGTGAAGATTGCTTTCTGCAGCAACTTTAGCAGGATAGGAAGAGTAAGTAACCCGGAGGTTCAAAAGGATCTGATAGACAGAACCTTTGAATTTGTAAATAAAGAGTTTCCTGATTACAGATCAAACAGATATTTCACCGGAAAGATAGGCCTGTATATAAAATCTGTAAACAGACTTAATTCAAGGCTTTATGCCAAGGGGTTATCCAAGGTCATGATAGGATGAAGCATTTCATATCCGTAGCAATGGCTACATATAATGGCGAAAAGTTCATAACGCAGCAGCTTGATTCCATCCTGAGTCAGACCCATCCGGTGGATGAGATTGTTATAAAAGATGATATTTCAAAGGACGGAACAGCACAGCTGATTGAAACATATATCAGGGAAAAGGGACTTGAAGATAAGATACATTTCAAAGTCAATGACAAAAACCTCGGCTACGCATCAAACTTCATGAGTGCACTAAGACAGACCAAAGGCGACTATGTCTTTTTCTGCGATCAGGATGATATATGGCCTGCAGACAGAGTAGAGAGCATGCTAAGCGCTCTGGAAAAAGAGCCTTTGGCACTAATGATAGGTTCAGAATTTGAACCCTTTAAGTGCTCCGAGGATGCACCGGATGTTCCCAGGTGGGAGCTATCCAAATTTAAAAACGACGGAAGCATGGAAAAGCTATCCTTTAATTCGAAGAACATCTTCATAGGATGTCAGGGCTGTACAATGGCCATGAGAAGAAGCTTTATTGAAAAAATCGATAAATACTGGTATGAAGGCTGGGCTCATGACGAATTTGTCTGGAAGCTGGCACTGGCCATGGAGGGCCTTTATTTCTACCATTCAGTAACACTTAAGAGGCGTCTTCATGCGAATAATGTTACCTTACACAAGGAGCATGAGAAGGAAAAGAGACTTAAGTATCTCGAAGATTTGAAGAAAAGCCATGAAATGACACTTCAGTTTTTACAGGATGAAGGAGGCGATGATGGCAGCAAGGAGGCATTGCTGAAACGCCACATCAAAGCAACACAGCTTCGGATAGATCTGATACAGAATAAAAGGATCTTAAACGCACTGATCCTTCTTGGTTATAGCGACTGCTATCACAAAAAGAGGTCTATTCCCATAGAGCTTATGATGGCATTTAAGTAAGGGATAACAGATGGAGTATTTTAGTCAAAGTCAGGAGATGACTACAAGTAAATATTTGAAGGCTCCCAGGGAAAAGAAACTGTTTTACAGAGCATCGATATTTTACATATTTGCCTTGTACGTTATGCCCCAGTATTTTGGAATTCCAAATCCTGTCTTTGATCTGACCATAGTAAGAATTGCAATCATCATATTGCTTGTATTTATTGCATTTGACTACACAAGACTCAAGGACTTCCTGACGCTTATTGTTCAGGAAAAAATGTCCCTGGTCATGCTGCCTTACATCATAGTATTGCTCTATACCATGGTGCTGCGTGCAGATATAAATGCTCTTTTGAATCCATTCATAGAATTCCTGGAGATGTATCTTTTGATATATGTCATTAAGGAGTGTGTACCGGTAGACAAACTCATAAAGATAATACTGGTATTTATATATATTCTGGTGCTGCTTGGCTTTGTAGAGATGGCCATGAAAAGGTCTCCCTTTTCATATCTGGAAACCATAAAGGGTGTATACACCGGACAGGTTATCAGAAACGGCAATTACAGAGTTATGAGCAGCTGCGTTCACTCGATCGGATATGGACTGCTACTGGTTTCAGCCATGCCATTTGTAGGGATAGACCTTAATGATAAATCCTACAACGCGCTAAAAAGGCCATTCCTGCTTATTGGAATAATAATCAATATATTTGCTACAGGCTCCAGATCAAGTCTGGGAGTTATGCTTGCTGAGGTACTCATTATGTTTGTACTTTCAGACAAGAAGTACATCAAAAAGAACATTTTGATCGTATTTACCAGTGTGATAGCGTTTGTTGTAATACTTGTCCCGCTTCATGGAACCTCGATAGGGCAGTATATCATGCTTCAGATTACCAGTCTGATTGATACATTATTTGGAACAGAGCTTTCCATTAAATATGGAGCAGATATAACGCTGGAGCAGAGTGCTGATTACAGAAAACTTTTACAGGAGGTTTTTCATGTAAGCTGGCTCAATCCACTTCTTGGTCTTGGAAGAAAGAGAGTGTTCAGTACGGAGGTTAACGGACTTGCAATTGACTCGATAGACAATTTTTATGTGGCAGAATATGTCAGATATGCTTATCCCGGCATGATATCCTATATCTTCTTTTTGGTTTATATGGGTGTAAGTATGTTAAAGGATTATATAAAGACCAGATCCACAATAATAAAGATGCTGTTTATCGGAACTGTCTGCTTTTGTCTGCACCTTTATATAGCCGATTCGCTTCAGACATTAAAGTATCTCTATGTTCTTTATGCTTTATATATCTGCTGCGATAAAAAAGAGTATGTCCCTGAAAGCCCCGGAAGGTATTTTAAGAAAAAGAAATCAGTATTTTGACGAAATGAGAGACGAGAAAATGTTGAAAACAACCACGGATACAAGCGTTATAGAGAACATAAAACCTGAAAACGGAAACAGAATACCTAAGATAATCCATTATTGCTGGTTTGGAGGAAAGCCTCTTCCGGAGGACCTTCAGAAATGTCTGGATTCCTGGGAAAAGCTTGAAGGATATACCATCATGAGGTGGGATGAGAGCAACTGCAGCTTCGATGAGAATGATTTTGTCAGGAACACCTTCAGGGATAAGCAGCTGGGATTTATCGGTGATTATTACAGACTTAAGGCAGTTTATGAGTATGGTGGAATTTACCTGGATACTGACGTCAAGATAAACAGGAGCTTTGATGATCTTTTAAAGCACAGGATGTTTTTGAACTTTATTTTTGACTGTTCCGTGGGCTCTGCGATAATCGGGGCAGAAAAAGGAAATCCGCTGGTACGTGGGCTTCTTGATATGTATGACAGGACAGTGTTTGTCTCACAGGATTCTAAAGCCCCCGGAAAAGTATTTGAATGGAAGGATGATAAGCTTTTTGTCCACGGGTATGCCACAAGTAATTACTATTACACCTACTATATCCTGAAGAACTATCCTGAGTTCAAACTCAATAACAAGTATCAGGATCTCGGGGATTTTGTGATCTATCCAAAAGAATACTTTGAGATCGGATCACTTTTGGGAAAACACTATGCGGTGCACCTTTGTGCCGGTGAATGGCGAATCAAGACAGATAATTCCAAAAGTTTGAAAAATACCATAAAGATGTGGCTGAAACGAAATCCTAAGATTTTTGATCGCGTACAGATTGTGGTAAGAAAGAGAAGATATAACAGATTAAATAAAGGCATTCCATTCTATGAATATTCATTGGCCCAGAAAAAGGGAACAAAATTGCCGGAGCTTTAATAAATGATTGAAGAATACTACTGGAAAATCAGATGGTTCTTTATGGAACAGATGAGCGGTGTATCCATGAGAGGATTGTTCATCATCATGGTTTATTCTGCCGCATTTACTCTTTTGCCTGGATATATTCTGCATGTGAAAAAAGGGGTATCCATAAAAAGAGTTGTCCTTAGCTTTTTTACGGTATTATATGCCGGAATCATGCTGTTCATTACTATTTTCAGAAGACCCATTGGCTCAAGACCAGGTGAAATACATACATATCTGAACCTTGGAATAACATTTGACGGTGTTTATTCTTCCATGGAGATGATTTATTCGTTTTTTAACTTCGTACTCTTTTTTATATGGGGTATACTGACCGGATTGTTCAGAACAGAACAAAAACCATTAAGAATTGTGCTCATGACAACTCTGATAGGATTTATTACGAGCTTTTCAATTGAACTTTTGCAGCTCGTTACAAGAACGGGTCAGTTTGAGTTAACCGATCTGGTGACAAATGTGGCAGGAGCTTTTGCCGGTGCGCTCTTTGTAGCCATGGGGGTAATACTTTTCAAAGGAAAGACTAACAATGAAGAACAAACTCAGTAAAAAGGATATATTGATAATAATTCTGAGTGGCATCTCATTAGTAATGCTGCTGCTTATTATCTTCCTTTCAAGAAAAAAAGATCAGATGATATCTGAGACTCTTCAGAATAACAGTGAAATATCAACGGATGCGGCCATAGCAAGCATAGGCAGTACCACCACCGATTATCTGGAAATATCAGAGGTCAGCGCCGACAAATGGCTTGAGATCCATAATGTTGGTAATGAAGATCTGGATATTTCAAATATACAGGTACTGGTTTCGGGTAAAAAAGTCGCTTCGGTTCAGGACGGAACTGTTATAAAAAAAGATGACTACTATGTTATAGATCTCTCGTCCAATCCGGGAGCCGGAAGCAGAAATGTTCTAACTATTGTTGATGCGAACGACGACATAATCAGATCCTTTATCGTACCAAAGCTTGATGCATCAAAAAGCTATGGGCTGGCTGACACAGAGAATAATATCTGGGGATACATAACCGAGTCCAAGGGAAAGGCAAACAGTAACAAAGATATCACATACATTGAAGAAGGAGGTATCGGCATATCCGCTCTGGGAGGCTTTTACAGCTCCAGTTTTGAGCTTGAACTAAAGTGTAAAGACGGCGAAAAGATATACTATACAACTGACGGAACAAAGCCAACTACAGATTCACAGTTATATGAAGATACCATAAGCATAATAAACAAATCCGGAACGAAATTTGTTTATGCAAGAAAAGCGTTGTACAACCGCCTGGTAACGGATTATATGCCAAGCTCCATAGATGCAGGAATGCTGGTAAGGGCAATAAAGGTAAATTCCGCGGGAGAAACAACAGGAGAGATAAATGAAGCCTATTTTATAGGTCTGACAAAGGACAGTGATTATCTTGATCTGCCTGTAATTTCAATAACAACAGAACCTGAGAATCTTTTTGATTACGAAAAAGGAATCTATGTTCCGGGAAGAGTAAAGGAAGACGCGCTTATCCAGGGGCTTACTTCTGACTATTACGCCAATTATTATCATGGCTGGAGGAAGGATGCAAAAATTGAATATTACGAACCTAATAAGGATAAGACTTTTGAAACCACTGCGAAAATAGCTATAGATACTGAGTACTACAGTGCTTCAAGACAAAAAGGATTTCTTATCGAAATCAAAAATGATGATTATCTTCAGTACAAAGGATCTTCAGTTATCGATTATATCTCATCGGATAATCAGCTGAGGTTAACCCATAACTTTGAGGATAACACCATAAAAGTAAGAAATCTCCTTGCCAATAAACTTCTTGAAGAAAGCGATATGGGTGCGCAGATATGCAAACCGTGCGTATTGTTTCTGGAAGGTGAATACTGGGGCCTGTATGTAATAAGACAGTACCAGGATGAAAACTATATCAGACAGACCTACGATGTGGGAAGCGAAGAGCTGATCACCCATTCAGGGACGGATTACAATGAGCAGTTCCAGGAGTTTTACACCTTTGCTACTGAGAACAATATGGCTAATTCGCAGAATTATGAACAGTTAAAAGAAATGATGGATGTAGACAATTTTATTGACTATATCTGCGTCAACATCTTTCTTGGCAATTCAAACTTTTCTCCTGAGCAGGGAACTGCCTGGCGCACTGTTTCCACCGGAGGAAGAGGTGTGAAAGACGGAAGATGGAGATTTATTCTGGGAGATCTGTCAGAAACCATGTACCTGTCATCGACTGAAACACCTACAATTGACACATACCTTCAGCTTACTGTGCAGTCAGACATTTTGTTCCAGTCGCTTCTTATGAATGAGGAGTTCTGCAACAAGCTTGAAACCAGAATGAAATCCATCATATCCACATACTTTGATCCAGATAAGGCAAGTAGTGAGCTGGATGAAAGCGTGTCATATATAAAGAAACCTGCAATTAGTTCCTTTAAACGCTTTTTCAGCAACCTGACAGAGAGCTCATATTCGGACGGAGTTGAAAGGATCAGGGAATTCTTTGTGGAAAGACCTGAATTTGCAATAAAGTACACCCATGAGATTGCGGAAAAAGGCGGAGATTTGGAAAACGCCAGGGAAATCATCAGAAAGAAGCTGGAAAAAGAAGCTGCTTCAGCCGCTGCAGCAGGCGCACAGGTAATTACTGAAGAGAATACCGAAGAGGGCGAAGAAAACGAGACAGCAGAGAATGCTGAAGATGGTGGAAACACCGAAAATGGTGAAAACACCGAAAATGAAACTGAGAATCCAGAGGAAAATGTAAATGGCTGACCATGTAGTTACAAGGAAATATACCAGGGAACTGATAAAGGCTACATTTGAAAACAGAACACCGGCTCCTGTTCCGGAGGGCATTTCAACAGCAGACCTTATTACAATTGCAACAATGGGGCAAATGCCTTATCTTCTTTTAAATTCACTTTTGAAATTGACAGAAGATGAGAAGGAAGCGCAGAGCATTAAAAGCCTTGTACGCCGCAGTACACTAAAGACCTTTGTTCAGGTGTTTGCCGCCAAAGAGATAACTGCAAAGTTTGAAGCAAACGGAATAAGACATCAGCTTCTTAAAGGCACAATTATGAAGGGACTTTATCCATCACCGGAAATGAGAGAGATGAGTGATATCGATCTCGTTGTGTATGATGAGAATCTTGATAAGGCTGCAAAGGTTATGGAAGAGATGGGATATAAGAACCATGGTCTCGTTAAGCACCACATGATCTTTTCCAAGGGAAAAGACCTTATGGTGGAGGTTCACTGGTGCCTGTTTGATTCCAATGCCGACAAGAAGCAGCATGTATACTTTAAGGACAATTTCAGAGCAAAGCTTAAAGAAGGTACACAGTTCACATATGAGTTCGGAACAGAGGACTTTTATGTATACATGATCTCACATATGGCCAAGCATTTCTTTGAAACCGGTTGTGGAATAAGAAATCTGGTAGATATCTACATTTATTGCAATACATATTATTCCTCAATGGATCAGGCATATTTGAATGAAGAGCTCACAAAATGTGGGAATCTTGACTTTGAAAAATGTATGAGAAAGCTGGCCTATATCTGGCTCGATGATGAAGACTGTGAATCATTCTATGATGATCTGTTTGAATACATGGTCGAAAGCGGCATTTATGGGAAGACCGAAAACGGAATCTGGGGTCAGCTTGCAAAAGAAACATCAAAAAGCGAATCAAATTCAAAGATCAGATTTTATTTTCCTTCTATCAACTTTATGCAGGAAAAGTATACATGGCTAAAGAAGTATCCGTTTTTATTACCTGTAGCATGGGTTATCAGGGGAGTTACCGGGATTTCCAATAAGGAAGCCATGGAACACAAAAACAGTATTGAGAAGGCTGACAAAACTGAGGTTAAAAAGATGCTGAATATCTATCGCAGACTTAACCTTGAATTCAGGAGATAAAGGCGTGAGTAAAACACCAGAAATAAGTGTAGTTATCCCTATGCACAATGTTGAAAAGTACATAGCCAGGTGTATTGAAAGTGTTCTTGCTCAGACCTTCCAGGATTTCGAACTGATCATTGTGGATGATGGTTCCACCGACGGATGCCTTAAAATATGTAAGGAATATGCCCACAAAGATGAAAGATTAAAAGTGACGGCAATAGAAGACAACGGTGTTGCTGATGCAAGAAACCTTGGAACTACGACGGCTGTAGGTAAATACATCGCGTATATAGATTCAGATGATTTTGTGAGCAGCAATTATCTTGAAACCTTGCACGATATGATCACCTTATACAATGCTGATATAGCAGTAACTAACTTTGAGAGGCTTAAGGGGGATGAGACTCTTACGGCTATCAAACCTGATCTTAAAAATGAGGTGAAAATTTTTGACAGACATGAAGCTCTTTACCAGCTTCTTGGTACCAGCAACTATCTTCAGATGGTTACGGTATGGGGAAAGCTTATAAGGGCGGATATAGCGAAAAACCATCTTTTGCCATCAGGCAGGCTTCATGAAGATGAAGCAACATCGTATTTATACTATCTGGATGCAGACAGAATAGCTTTTATAAGCACAAAACAATACGGATATTATCAGCATAAACACAGTATCATGCATTCCGAGAGAAATCATAAACGAATAGAGGATGAGTTTTTTGCACTGACAACAAGAGCTATAAATCTTGAAGAAGCGAACTACCCAAAGGAAGCAAATATGGCATGGCTTTTTGTATATGGCTGGCTATGCGAGCAGGTGATGTTAGATCCCAAAAGCCGCATGGAGTGGAAAGACACATATGACAAGCTTCAAAATGCGAAATGTCTTGGCAATGATATAAAGGCAAAAGCATTCATATACATGCATTTTCCATATACCTTTCGCATGATACAGAAACTAAGAGGGAAAGCATAATGAGTAAAAAAATATCGGTCATCATACCGGTGTATAACACTGCTGATTACCTGCAGGATTGTTTTTCCTCAGTCGCAGGACAAAGCTATAGTGACTTTGAAGTGATCGTAATCGATGATGGCTCATCGGACAACAGCCCTGCTATATGTGATGAATGGCAGGCAAGGGATCAAAGGTTTAAGGTTTATCACCAGAAAAACAGCGGTCAGGCAGCGGCCAGAAACTATGGAATAGATGTTGCATCCGGAGATTATCTGGCTTTTATAGACAGTGATGATTATGTTTCAGCAGATTACCTTGAGCAGCTGTATGGCGCACTGGAAAGAAACAATGCAGATATTGTCTTATGTGCATACATTGAGCATAGAAAAGATGAGGATGTGATCTTAGGACCTGATGAAGACTGCAGACTTAACAGACAGCAGGCGCTCGAGAAGCTTATAGAGGATGATACCTTCAAATCACTGTGCTGTGCAAGAATGTTTAAAAAAGAGCTGTTCTCAGGAATCAGATTTCCTGTTGGAAGAAATTATGAGGATCTGGCAACAAATTACAAATTATTTGATAAGTCTGAGACTATATGCGCAATAACAAAACCTCTGTATCACTATCAGATAAGAGAGGGAAGCATGTCCTATAATAATGCGACAGCTGCTGGATGGCATGTAAAATGCCACTCAAACATGACAAGCCAGATTGAAAGGACAGAGTATTTCAGGGCAAAACAGGAGTTTGATCTGGCCGACAGGTCTTTTGCAGCGTCTGTTCCTTATATATATTCTGATATCATGACAGGCTGTCAGGTGGGAAATGAAGAGGATGTGAAGGAGTGCAGAGATTATCTGAAGAATAATAAGAAATCTATTAAAGATAATTCGTATATATCACTGAAAGATAAGCTTTTGTACAGGGTATATTGTTCAAATAATATTGCATTCAGACTGCTTAAGAACTCTAAAGGATAAATGGAAATATAAGTAAATGAAAATGAACAGAGCACAAAATGCATCGAGGAATATTACAGTCGGTGTGATCTTAAAAGCATATATGATACTGATGCCATTTATCATGAGAACTCTCATGATATATTACCTGGGCGTTCAGTATCTTGGACTCAACAGCCTGTTTACTTCGATACTCAATGTACTCAGTCTTGCTGAGCTGGGGGTGGGAAGTGCAATGTGCTATAGCATGTACAAGCCCATTGCCGAAGATGACACAGAAAGAATCTGTGCTCTGATGAATCTTTACAAGATATATTACAGGATCATAGGAATAGTAATAGGAGTTATAGGAATTGTACTTACTCCGTTTATACCAAAGCTTATTAAGGGTGATGTCCCTGCTGATATAAATATCTACATATTATATTTCATTAACCTGGGGGCAACCGTTATTTCATATTGGCTCTTTGCCTATAAGAGTGCGCTGCTTGAGGCCCATCAGAGATCGGATATTTTGAGCAGGACTGCGATGGTAACTACCACACTGCAGTATGCACTTCAGGCTTTTGTACTTTGTGTTCTTAAGGACTATTACCTCTATGTGGTCTGCTTTATGGTCAGCAATGTGGTTTATAACCTGATCGTTGCTGTTTTAACCTCAAAAATATATCCGATGTATCATGCCAGAGGGATGATAGGCAAAGAAGAAAAAGATGTTATTAACCAGAGGATAAAAGATCTTTTTACCTCCAAAATCGGAACAGTTATTGTTTATTCGTCTGACAGTATAGTGATTTCAAGCTTTTTGGGGCTTGTGACACTGGCACTTTACCAGAACTATAATCTTCTGGTGACATCAGTAAGCGGCTTTATCACAGTGATCTTTGGATCAGTGACCGCGGGAATAGGAAACAGCCTGATAACAGAAACTGAGGAGAAAAATTATAATGATCTCATCAAGTTTACCTTTATGATCACATGGCTGAGTACTTTCTGTATGAGCTGTTTTCTGTGCATGTTCCAGCCTTTCATGAGGTTATGGGTCGGAGAAGAAATGCTTGTGTCGTATAGTATTGTGATCTGCCTGACATTGTATTTCTATATGCTGCAGATAAATTCTCTGATCAATGTTTTTAAAGATGCCGGAGGAATATGGCATGAAGACAGATTCAGACCCATGACCACCGCTTTTGTTAATCTGCTCCTGAATATAATAATGGTTCAGTTTTGGGGGCTTTATGGAGTAATATTCTCCACACTTATCTCATGGCTCATAGTTGGATGGCCATGGCTTTTACATAATCTTTTTACCTGTCTGTTTGATCACTCGCATCTAAAGGATTATGTTGGAAAACTGGTATTTTACACAATAATCACAATCGTTGTCAGTGGTGCTACTGCTCTGGTGGGGAGCCTTATCAATATAAATGATGTCGCGGATCTGGTGCTGAGATTCTTACTTTGCGTCGTGATGCCGAATGCTCTGCTTTTTGTCATTTATTTTAGATCAAGGGAAATGAGGGACAGTATAGCGCTTGTTGATAAAATGACAAAAGGAAAGTTGGGACTTACAAGGATTTTTGCAGGGGTTATGAAATCATGAGTGTTATTGGAAAGGCCTACAGATTCATAAGGTATAACGAGCACAAAGCGCTGACATTAAAAGCATTTGCACTGTCAGCCAGATACAGATTCCAGATGCTACATGGAAATACAAGTGCTCTCAAACATAAGTGGGGGATAGCTGGGGAGGAATCTCCTTCTACAGCCACATATGATGAATACATGTTTTGCAAAAGAGTAGCATACGCAGTCAACCAGGTCTGCAATAAGACAAAGTGGGAGAGCAAGTGCCTCGTCAGAGCACTTACGGCCCAAAAACTTTTGGCTGAAAAGGGGATTGATTCCACCATGTATCTGGGATGCAGGGAAGAAGACGGCAAAATGGAAGCACATGCATGGATCAGATGCGGGAGAATGATTGTAACTGGAGGTAATGGCACAGCGAACGGCTATGCTATTGTGGAGAAGTTTAAGGCAAGGGTATGAAAAATGAGTAAAATTGAGAAGTTAAAGCACTATTGGAGCAGGAGAGATGATGCCGTTGAGTACTCTAAATGGCTAATCCAGTATACAAAGCCATATATTCCTCAACTGGCTGTTTTGATGCTGTTTGATTTTCTTGCAACGGCTCTTTCGGTGGGAATGGCCGTTATAGGAAAAGAGCTTATAGACAGGGCTATAGGAGGAGATCTTTCTGATTTTGGATCTATAGTAGTAATATACGTGCTCGTAATTCTTATAAGTCAGGGCCTTAGTATTATAAGCAATCTGGTATCGATAGTAGTGTATGAGAAATTTGGATTCGGTATCAGAAAGGACGTATACAGAAGGATTCTGGACACAACCTGGATAGATATTGCAAGTTATCACACAGGAGACCTTATGACAAGGCTTACCAGTGATGTGGGAGCTGTCGCGGATGGTATTTCCGTAACAATTCCAAAGATAGTACGTCTTTTAGTGGAACTTGTCATAACATTCTTTACACTGGCACATTACGATCTAAGGCTTGCGCTGTTCGCATTAATGGTTGCCCCTATTGCACTGTTTGCCAGTCTGGTTCTTGGACGTAAGCTTAAGTACCTCACAGTTAAGGTTCAGGAGACTGAGTCCAAGTATCGTTCTTTTATGCAGGAGAGTCTTGCCAATATACTGATCGAGAAATCCTTCTGCCTTGAGGATTACTCAGAAGAGCGACTTACTGCCCTTAGAGATGAAAGAATCCACTGGGTATTTAAAAAGAACAGAACCAATATGTATGCTTCGGCCGCTATGGGACTTTCGTTCCAGCTGGGTTATATTGTGGCCTTCGTCTGGGGTGCAATCTGCATAGCAAATAAGACAATTACCTATGGTACCATGACGGTATTCCTGCAGCTGGTCAACAGGATCCAGGCACCTATTGTCAGTCTGGCACAGATGGTTCCAAAGCTCATTTCCATGATGGCTTCTGCAGGTCGTATAATTGAAATAACAAGACTTCCCAAGGAAGAGTTTAGCGGTAAGAGTATTTATCCGGAGAATATTGGAGTAAAGGTTTCCGATGTGTCGTTTGGTTACACTAACGAGCTGGTACTTGATGAAGCCAGCGTCGAGTTTAAACCGGGAGAATTCACTGCAATTGTTGGTAAGTCCGGAATCGGAAAAACTACTCTTGTAAGACTTATCATGGCATTTACCAAGAATATGACCGGAGATATCTCTTTCTACAATGAAAAGGGCGAGACTATGCAGGCCAGTCCTGACGCCAGAAATTTCATTGCTTATGTTCCTCAGGGAAATACACTGTTTAGTGGAACTATAAAAGAGAATATCTTAATGGGAAGAAAAGATGCAACAGACGAGGAAGTCCAGGAAGCGCTGGTGAGCTCAGCGGCAATCGACTTCATCAAAGATTTCCCTGATGGTGTTGACACAGTCATAGGTGAGAAAGGTGTTGGTATTTCAGAAGGTCAGGCACAGAGAATTGCGATTGCCAGGGCGCTGGTAAGAAAAGCACCGGTGCTGATACTGGATGAAGCTACTTCATCACTGGATGAAAGTACCGAGCTTCGTGTACTTGAAGGTATTAGAAAATGGAGTCCCACTCCGACATGTCTTTTGATAACTCATAGGCGCTCTGTACTTCAGTATTGTGATAAGGAGGTACAGATCATTGATAAAAAGATGGGGTATGTCTCATGATCAAAATATTAATGATTGATGATGATACGGAAGTTCTTGAAATCAATAGAAAGTTTTTTGAGGAAAACGACTGCAAGGTTGCGATCTCGGACAAAGCAAAGGAAGGACTTAAACTGGTAAGCAGCTTTAATCCTGACTGTATCCTTCTTGATGTAATGATGCCTGAAATGGATGGCCTTACATTGTGCAGAGAGATCAGGAAGGTGACGACTGTTCCGGTATTATTCCTTTCAGGTAAGGTGTCCGAGAGCGATAAGCTTGAAGGCTTTGAAGCCGGAGGAGATGACTATATTGAAAAGCCGTATAGTCTGCGTGAGGTATACGCACGGATTCAGGCTCACGTAAGAAGGAATACCACAACAAAGCAAAAAACCAAGGCTCCCAAGATGATAATAGATCTAAATCCATTCACTATTAATCTGGAGAGCCATAAGCTCTTTTACAATGATGAAGAAATAATACTGTCCAATAAGGAATATGATCTGATGCTGTTTCTGGCTCAGAACAGGGGAATGCTGATAACCTTTGAAGAGATTGGAATGAAATTATGGGGGACATATGTGGAAAATGACCGAAGGAACGTTATGGTCAATGTCTCCAGACTAAGGAAGAAAATAGAATCACAAACCGGTGTTGATAATCTGATTGAAACTGTATGGTCGAAGGGATATAAATTGGTGAAGAATGGATAATAAAAAAGAATTTGAACAGCCCTCGGTAGTTTCTGATACCGTTGCTGAGCTCTCAAAAAAGCTAATAGAAGTAAATAAGAAACTGAAAGATTCTGAAAACGAGCGCACTAAGATGATCGAGAATATTTCACACGACCTTCGCGCGCCTCTCACAGCTATCCGCAGTACTGTTGATTACTTGATGCAAAAGAGCCATGGGCAGCAGATAGATATTACCTCTGAGGAGATCAGATCAATGCTCAGGCTTATGGATAGAAGAGTCAGAGCATTAGAAAACATGGTTCATGATCTGTATCTTCTTACCTGCATTGACAGTGGAAGGGAAGAGTTCAAATTTAAAGAGATACCATTTTTTCAGTTTCTGGAAGAATACTATTATTCAGTTGAGATGGATGATAAGTATGAGGGGTATGAACTGGTGATGGATATTCCTGAGGATATAGACACACTGGTTAAGCTCGATCCGGAAAAGATGAGCAGAGTGCTTGATAATCTCTTTACCAATGCACGGAAGTATTCTGCTGTGGGTTCACGTATAACCTTAGGTGCTTCCCAAAATGGAGATATGCTGTCTTTTTATGTGGAAGACACAGGCTCTGGAATACCTGAGGATGCGATTCCCTATGTTTTTGACAGAACATACAGGGTGTCCGGTGCAAGAACCCCTTCGGAGGACTCCGGAAGTGGGCTGGGACTTGCGATCTCAAAGAGTGTAGTTACAGCTCATGATGGTGAGATAAAATGTGAAAGCACCTTAGGTAAAGGCAGCAAATTCACAGTTTATCTGCCGAAAGTTAACAACATGGATGAGGCTAATGGATAAAAAAGTAAGTATTATTGTTCCGATTTATAACGGAGAAAAGTACATAGACAGATGTGTTGCGAACCTGCTTGCACAGACCTATCAAAATGTTGAGTTTATCCTTGTGGATGATGGCAGCACAGATGATACACCTGAGAAATGCGATTACTATGCATCCACAGACCCGAGATTTGTGGTCATTCACAAGGAAAACGGTGGGCTGAGCAGTGCCAGAAATGCCGGTACAGACAAGGCTACAGGGGATTACCTGGTGTACTATGATGTTGATGATGATATATCAAAGACACTTGTAGAGGATAATGTCAAACTGGCGGCTATGCATGATGCCGATGTGGTTTTTTATTGCTTCTGGTATTATGACGCAGATACTGATAACAGGATTGATAATCTTCTTAGGGATGGATTTGTTGGAAAAAGAGATCAGTTTTTCCATGGTGTCCTTAATGAGACAATTGATCATGAGGTGTTCAATGCGCCCTGGAACAAAATGTACAAGGTGAGCTTCTTAAGGGATAATAACCTTAAGTTTTTGCCGGAGTATCCCATATATGAAGATATAGTGTTCGCTTCAAGGATGCTTAAGTTTGCAGATAAAATAGTTATCAATAATAAAATGTATTATACATACTACGTCAGGAGCTCAGGAAGCCTGATAACCAAGTATGTGGATGGTTATTTTGATTCGGTTACAAAGTTTTATACGAATGCACTTGAGTATTGTGATCAATTTCAGGACAACAAGGATCAGATATTTAAGTTTAGCAATCTGTATGTGAAGCTGGTAAATACCAACTTAAAACAGATAAGCCTTCGTAAAGAGCTTTCCTTTGGTGAAAGAAGAAGGCGTGTAAAAGAAATCTGTTGTGACAAAACATTCAGAAAGGCAGTTAGAATTTCCAGACTCAAAGAACCAAGAAAGGTAATAATCCGATTTTTGGTATTGACGAAAAGCGCAGGTATAATAGTAATTATGTATTCTTTATTATCACTGTGCAGATCAGTCTGTAAATAAATCGCGAGAGGGAACATGTCAGCTATCTGGGGATGTATTGAATATAAAAAGAAGCAGTGCACTGTGGATACCATGTCCAATGAGTACAGGCGCAAATGTAAACTCCACAGTATAAAAGAGGTTACATTTGGTAATGCTCTTATTGGCAATGGGCTTCAGATCATTAATGAAGAAGATGAGCACGAAGAAATGCCATATATCATTGATGATGAGGATGCGATAATTACAGCTGACTGCGTTCTGGATAACAGGGATGAACTGATCAGAGAACTTTTGCCGGACGCAGATAAGTCAGATGATAACTCATGTATCCCGTCAGGAAAGCTGCTGGCTCTTGCTTATAAGAAGTGGCATTATGACATCGCCAGTTATATACGCGGGATTTTTTCCATAGCAGTGTATGATCGTCAGAATGGCAGGCTGTTTATATGCACTGACAGAACCTCCAGCAGATGCCTGTATTATTACAGGGACTCTTCAAAGTGCTTGTTCTCTACACTGATCTCGCCCATTAAGGAGCTTGTTCCGGAGCTGAAGAGAAACGATTTATATCTAAAAGACTTTGCTCTTATCCCGGGACTTATGCCAGGCATTTCTTCAAGTGAGACTCCATGGGAGAATGTTTTTATTCTTGAGGCTGGATGTTACGCGGTTATTTCAGAAAATGAGATAGAGATAAAGCGTTATTATGAACCTGCATGCCGTAAGCTGTCGGGTGATATAGATAAGTTAAAAGAAGAATTTCTTGATGTTTATGGCAAAGCAGTAGAAAGGGCGATAAGAACCAATAAAGGTGTTGGAATTGCCCTTAGCGGAGGCTTTGACTCGGCATCGGTGGCAGCGCTTGCGGCGCCCGAGCTTGAAAAGCAAGGGAAAAAGCTCTTTTCCTATACATATGTTCCGCGATATGATGTATCACGCTTTTATGACAGGCGTCATATTATAAATGAGACCGGATATGTAAAAGAGCTTGTGAAGATGTATCCTTCAATTGCCCCGGAGTTTTTGGACAATGATGGAAAGAGCTTTTGGGGATATATTGATGAGCTGCTGGATGTAATGGAAATACCCTTTAAGGCGTTTGTAAATCTTCCTTTGCTTATGGAAATATACAGAAAAGCCGGAGAGCAGGGCTGCGGAGTATTCCTCAACGGTCAGACCGGTAATGCCAGTGTGTCTTTTGGAAAGATAGATGAAGCAGTATATGATCTGTATAGAAACGGACGTTTTGCAGAGGCTTTCAGGTATCTTAATAACTATTTAAAGCTTGCCGGTCTTAGCAGAAAAAAGTGGATGCCAAAAGAGATAAAGAAAATTCGGTCTCAGAAAGGTATTACCGGAAAAGAAGTTGAGCTGTCAGCTGATGAAATAAATCCATTCGTCAATCCGGATCTGTTAAAGGGGTATAGATTTTCGCAGCGAAACAGATCGGGGCTATCCCTGAATAACAGAAAGGCTATTCTAAAAAGAGAGCAGTATAGGAATAAGCTGTTTTTCCTGCCGGCACTGTCTTATATTGGGGCAATGGAGACGAAACTGGGATTGTATACAGGAGTAGTTATCAGGGATGCGACAAGAGATCCGGATGTTCTGGATTTTTGTATCTCTTTTCCCTTTGAATACTTTTGTTATAATGGAACGCCTCGTTATCTGATCAGGGGATTCATGCATGACAGGCTTCCTCATCATATTCTTTATCCGGTTTTGAAGGTGGGAGTACAGAGTGCTGACTGGATATACAGATTCAAGTCTGATAGCGATGATATTTATCACTGCATTTCTGAAATGACGGATAAGAGTGATGTCGAAGATTATTTAAATAAGAAAAAACTTAAGGAGTTTGCTGGAGAGAAGGCACCTCTAATACATAAAAATGAAAGCAGGTATCTAAACTTTTTTATTTCATACATATTACATAGATATATTTCCTGAATCTAATTCTTACAAAATTGATAGAAAGTCGCAGATTTGTTTACTTTGGTACTGTTTGTGTTTATACTTAACTAGTAGTATTGTATTTTTTCGGAGGAGTATACTATGAAAAAATGGGAAAAAGCTGATATCAAATGCATTAGTATTTCAGAGACCAGGTTCGATCCTGTTACATCTGCCGATCAGGATGGTGGTTATGTAGGAGAAGGCGTTCTTGGCGGTATAATGGAAGCAAAAGAAGAGTTTATTGAAGAAGGAGCTGAGTCTGTTGAAGAGTTCTTCTATGAGGAAGCTACCGATTTCTTAAGCTGATCTGCAATATCATTTGTGTTTAGAAACAGTAAAAGCCATCCAGAGGATAAACTCCTAGGGGTGGCTTTTTTGATAAGAAACGGAGGAAAAAATGTCAGCTATCTGGGGACATATTGATTTTGATAAAAGTGAATGCAGTGTCAGGTCCATGGACTCTGAGTACAAAAGAAAGTGCAAGCTTGATTGTATAACAGAGAGGCATTTGGCTAATTCCTTATTTGGCTGTGGAATGCAATATGTCAATGAAGAGGATAAGTATGATGAGATGCCATACATCATAGATGATGGCAAGACTATCATTACTGCTGATTGTATTCTGGATAACAGAAGCGAGCTGATCTCAATCCTTTGTCCTGAGGAAGAGGGAAAGCCCATTCCGGATGGCAGGATTATCTGTCTTGCCTATAAGAAGTGGGGATATGAACTGGCTAAGCATTTTAAGGGGATCTTCAGCATAGCGATATACAATTCGCAGAAGGCTGAGCTTTTTATCTGTGTAGACCAGACCGCCAGCAGGTGTCTGTATTACTACAGGGATGATCGCAGCTGCTCGTTTTCTACGCTGATAACTCCAATAAAGGAAATAAGGCCGGAGCTGGCCCTTAATAAGCTATATCTTCAGGATTTCCTGGCTGTTCCGGGTCTTGTACCTTCCATAACAGCGACTGAGACGCCTTATAAAGGACTGTTTCTTGTGGATGCCGGAACATATCTGGTGATCAGACAGAATTCATGCAAAGAAGAGAGATATTATTTTCCTGGAAAGATTAAGGTTGCCCGTAATAAAAAAGCCCTGAAGAAACAGTTTGTAGAGACATATAGAAAGGCTGTAAAGTCAGTGGTTCGCTCTGATAAGGATATTTCCATATTCCTCAGCAGCGGGCTTGATTCATCATCTATATGTTCCCTGGCAGCCACAGAACTGGAAGGACAGGGCAGGGGGATAAAGTCCTACACATATACGCCCTATTACAAGGAAGGCCTTAATAAACACGCAAACATTATTACGGATGAAACGCGGCTGGTCAGATTATTTGCAGAGCGATATAAAAATGTGGAACCCAGTTTTGAGGATAATGAAGGCAGGGATTTTACAGAGTATTTTGATGAACTTTTAGATATTCTTGAGGTTCCCTTTAAGTCATATGGTAATCTGCCAGTTATTTTGAAAATCTTAAATCGCGCGCATGAAAATAACAGCAGGATCATACTAAATGGTCAGTGCGGGAATACTACAGTATCTTACGGCAAAATTGAGGAGGCCCTGAATCATCTTTTTAGCAAACACAGGTATATAAGTTTTGTAAGATACTATAATAATTATTTTAAACTGATAAAAGCTAGCAGGAAAAAGTATTTTATTCCTACAGTTAAGTATTATGCCGGTCTTAATGCCACTAATACTGCTGTGAAAACTGATATAAAATCAGGAAATCAGTTTGTAAATCAAGGGCTTATTGATAGCTTTGATATTTCAAAGCGCAGCAGTTATCTTGCCTTTGCCACACAGCAGCTAATTACAGAGGATACCTATATTCAAAAGCTGTATTATACTCCTTCGTTTACCTATATTGGAGCCTCTGAGACTAAAACCGGATTATATACCGGCATGGTGATTCGGGATGCAACAAGAAGCATTGACATTTTGGATTTTTGCAATTCGGTTCCTTTTGAATTTTTCTGCGCTGATGGTGTTCCCAGGGCGCTGATCAGATATTGTATGGAGGACTTTGTCCCATATGAGCTTCGGTATCCTATCACTCAGAGAGGCCTTCAGAGTGCAGACTGGATGGAAAGACTAAAAGCACATTCTGATGAGATTTATAAAAGATTAGATGAAAACGTGGAGAGTGTACCGGAATCAAACAGTGAATATCTCAATAGAAATGAAATGAAGAGATTTGTTGCTGAAAGGGTTCCTATAGACTACGAGAACAAGGATCCATACCTGTTTTTATTCAATGCTATAGTAATGAATAAATTTCTAAATAAAAATGTTACAGATATGCAAGAATAATTTACATTTCGTTGGAACCAATATAATATAATTACAGTAAACAAAAGTTACATCAAGTTTTTTTTAAGTGGAGGAAATGATTTATGAAGACTTGGGAGAAGCCAGTATTATCAATGGTTGATGTTAGCAACACAGAGCACGATTTCTACGGTGAGAACTGGGACGGAAGCTACATCGAGACAGTAGAAGGTGAGCCTATCACAAACCCTATCCAGCAGATTGTTGGTCATCTTATTCCTGGTGGAGATTACACACCACCTACAGACGATCCGGTTGATGATGTTGTAAATCGCAGAAGCTAATTAGTTTATTGGCGAATAATAATTCCAAAAATAACACAATCTTAATCAGTCCAAATTCATACGATTGATTGAGATTGTGTCTTTTTTTGTGGTAAAATATGTTGTTTATAGGCAAAAACTACTTCTAAAGAGGTAAAAAATGAAAAGATACATTCTGTACGGACTGATAATTGAATCTGAAGTGGAACTAATGCAGCTTGAATCGGCAGATGACAGGGAAGAAAGCGCTGATGTTATTATCCGGCAGGACGATTGCTCACAGGAAGTGCTTGATTACCTGAAAAAGGCAGAAACCGGCAAAAGAAAATATGAGATAGGACTTGATTATTCCTGTTTTTGGAATATTGGTGGGTACTATGTAATTAAAGAAGGTAAGGAGATTGTGTTTGAGCCTCGGGAGGGGTATGCAGCACAGGATCTTTCTGCATGGCTTTTGGGATTTGCTTTTGCCATGCTGCTTCTTCAGAGAAAAACTCTTGCAATTCACTGCAGTGCTGTCTGCAAAGAAAACGCATCAGGTGAAAAGGAAGCTTTCCTCGTTTCAGGCAACTCCGGAGCCGGAAAATCCACGCTTACAAGAAAGCTCTTGGAGGATGGCTATAAGCTTATGGCTGACGATGTTGCTGCGGTCAGGTGTGAAGATTCAGCGGTTGTTTATCCTGCTTTTCCATATCAGAAGCTTTGCAGAAATGAAGTGGAAGGAAGAGGTTTTGATGAAAGCGAGCTGATCTATATAGATGAAGACAAAGACAAATTCCTTGTTCCTGTTAAGGAGTTATATGAGGCTTCCCCTACAAAATTAAAGGCTATGTTCTTTTTGAATGTAACTAATTGCGATTCTGTACAGGTAAAAAAGCTTTCGGGCATGGAACAGTATATGGCTCTAAGGCATAATATATTTCTTGGCGTGCTAAAAGGACCCTGGCTTAACTATCCTGAGGTGATAGAGCTTTCCATGAAATTGGCAGGAAATTGCCCTGTTTATCTGATTTCAAGGCCGGCGAAGGGTGACTCAGTGGGTGAAATTGCAGATATCGTTGAGAATCTGGATATTTAATATATGTCGGAAGAAATTGTTTTAAAAAGGTGAGAAATGAAAAGTTTTTTTAAAAGGTTTGGCAGATTAGATATTAGCAGTTTTTTGTCTGCTTTTGTGTTTATTACATTATGCTCTAAGTCATCTTTTTTATATCCGCTCAATGACTGGGGCGACGTTAGCTGTTATTTTGTTATAGCCAAGGGAATCGTTAACGGAATGGTTCCCTACAGAGACCTGATCGAACAAAAAGGACCGATAATCTTCTTTATCTATGCAATAGCAGTATTGATATCTGCTACGAGTTATATTGGCGTTTATATTTTAGAAGTTATCAGCGCTTACTTATTCTTAAGGATTTCTTTATCTATAATAGGACTTTATGTCGACGCAGAGAAGTACTGTTTTGTAATTGCGCCAACAATAGCAGCCACAGTGTATTCTTCATATAACTTCTGCCATGGCGGAAGTGTGGAAGAGCTATTATTGTTTGTTTTTGCCTATGCGGTTTACCTGCTTTTGCGCTATGTTGAAAAGAACCAGTTGCCCGGCAGGGGTGAAATGCTCCTGTGGGGCCTGATGGCAGGCTTGATCTTTTTCACTAAATTCAGCCTTTGCATTATCTATATCGCTGTTATCATTTTTATGATCATTTGGGCAATTAAGAGAGGTGAAGCAGCACTTTTATTTAGAAATACAATTTTCTTTATTCTTGGGTGCATACTGGTCTCTGCAGGAGTCCTTGCCTATTTTGCTGCGAATAATTCAATAGAATACATGTGGACGAATTATTTCTATAATAGTACATTCAGTTACTTATCAGATGATTCGGATTTTGCAGCAAATATTGTGGCGCAAAGAATTACTAATTTCATTACCGCTAAGCGAAATATTCTTTTCTTCCTGGGAATCATTCTGGAAATCGTCTGGCTCTGCAGGAAAAGAAAACTGTTTACGCTGACATTTGTGATCTTTTCAATAGCAACATATTTCTATCTCCATTTTTATGTTGCGTTTGCGCAAAAGTATTATGGACTGCCACTGTGCGTTTACGGCATTCTTGGACTGTGCTTCATTATAGAGATTGTTGAATCACATAATTTCAAACTGACACCGGTAGTGTCATGTGCTGCTTTTGTGGCTATGATAATGGTAGCTTTCATACTTACTGATAACAGATATATGATACTGGCCAGTAAGGACTCAAGAGTACAGAATGTATACGCCAAAGAGATGTGGTCATATGGATATGATGATTTCCACATGCTTTACTATGGAAATCTGGATCAGGGCTTTTATGTTGCCAGTAATACGCTGCCAAACTGCAGAGCATTTGTTACGCTGAACATTCTTGGAGATAAGCTGATCAATATCCAGAAGCAGCATATCAATGATAAAAAAGTTGAGTTTATAGTCACGTATTTCATTTTATGTGATTCTGAAGACTATGAAGAAACCCTGGAAAAATACGGAAGTGAGAATGCTGAGATAGTGATTCCCTTTGATGATTTTTCCTATGAGCTTATCGATGAACAGCCTCAGTATTTTGAAACCGTGACACAGACTGTAAGATTGTACAAAATTGCCGACGGACGTTGAATACAACACAGATGTGTTGACATTGACCTTGAAAATTCGGTATATTATAATAACTTGTGTAAAAATATAACCCAAATATAAGGGGGATTCTACCTATGGTCTGCAGCATGACTGGTTTCGGCAGAAGCGAAGTCACAGAAGGTGAGCGCAAGTATATAGTTGAGCTTAAGTCTGTTAACAATCGTTATCTGGATATCAACATAAAAATGCCAAAGAAATTCAATGCTTTTGAGTCTGCAATAAGAGCAGAGCTCAAGAACTATATGAAGCGCGGCAAGGTTGATGTTTTCATAAGTTATGAAGATTTCTCAGAATCTGAGTCAAGAGTTAAATACAACAAAGCAATCGCAGAGGAGTATTTTACTTATTTAAAAGAGATGTCACAGGACTTTGGGCTTGATAATGACGTTAGAGTTTCAGTATTATCAAGATTTCCCGAAGTATTTACAATGGAAGAGGAAGAGCTGGACGAAGAGGAAGTATGGAGCGGCATTAAGAAGGCTGTTAACCAGGCAGGAGCACAGTTTTTAGAGTCCAGAACAAGAGAAGGCGAGTTCCTTTGTAATGACCTTACAGCCAAGCTCGATGGAATGCTTGAAAATGTTGAGTATATCAATGAACGCTCTCCGGAGATCATCACCGAGTATAAGGCAAAGCTTCGTGAGAAGATTGCTGATCTTTTAGAGGACAAGCAGGTTGATGAGAATCGTCTTGCAATGGAAGTAACTCTTTATGCCGACAAGGTATGTGTAGATGAGGAAATCACAAGGCTTCGCAGCCACATTCTTGCCACCAAGGAGACTCTTTCCACAGGAGATGACAAGGACGGAATCGGCAGAAAGCTTGATTTCCTTGCACAGGAGATGAACAGAGAGGCCAACACGATCCTCTCCAAGTCCACAGATCTCAAGATATCAGACAGAGGAATCGCTCTTAAGACTGATATTGAAAAAGTAAGAGAACAGATTCAGAACATAGAGTGATATAGAACATGGCACAACTGATTCATATCGGATTTGGAAATATTGTCAACGCAGACAAAGTTATCAGCATAGTCAGTCCCGATGCCGCTCCCGTCAAGAGAATGGTACAGAAGGCCAGAGAGGATGGCAGCTGTGTGGATGCTACACAGGGCCGCAAAACCAAGGCAGTACTGGTCATGGAAAACGGGATGGTGGTTTTATCAGCTCTTTTGCCTGAGACGATCGGACAGAGAGCACATTCAGAGAGTGAGAGTTTAGCCAATGAGTCGTAAGGGTATTATAATAGTCGTTTCCGGATTTTCCGGAGCCGGCAAGGGAACACTTATGAAGGAGCTCACTAAGAGATATGATACTTATGCTCTTTCAGTATCAGCCACAACCAGATCACCAAGACCCGGTGAAGAGAACGGCAGAGAGTACTTCTTTGTGACCAACGATGAGTTTGAGAAGCTCATTGAGGAGAACGGCCTTATCGAACATGCCGGATATGTGGACCATTACTACGGAACACCCAGGAAGTTTGTGGAAGATAAGCTTTCTCAGGGAATAGATGTTATACTTGAAATAGAAATTCAGGGAGCTCTTCAGATAAAAGAGCAGTATCCTGACGCAGTACTTCTTTTCGTAATGCCACCTTCTGCTGCGGAACTGGAAAAGAGACTTCGCGGACGAGGCACTGAGACCGATGAGGTCATTGCCCAGAGGCTTAAAAGAGCAAAAGAAGAAGCAGTGGGAATTGAGAAGTACGATTACCTTGTTATCAATGATGATCTTGGTGAGTGCACCGAGAGGCTTCATAATATAATAGAAGCAGCTCACTCAGCACCAAAGAGAAATCTTGATTTTATAGAAACTATACGTACAGAGCTTGGAAATCTTTAAATACAGGCTTGTATATGCGAATTGATTTTCGCAGGAAAGGAATAAAATGATACACCCTTCTTATGTAGATCTTATGAACGTAGTAAACAAGGAAGTTGAAGAGGGCGAGCAGCCTGTTATCAACTCCAGATATTCAGTAGTTATGGCTACTGCAAAGAGAGCAAGACAGATCATTGCCGGTGACGAGCCGATGGTCAGAGTAAAAGACAAGCAGAAGCCCCTCTCAATCGCAGTTGATGAGATGAACCAGGCTCAGCTTCGCATTCTTACTGACGAGGAGAAGAAAGCTCTTTTAACTGAGGACGAGCAGCCTGATAACGAGGAAGAAATAGAAGAGAACGAGTAATATGAAAATATTCTTTGTTTCGCTTGGATGTGACAAAAACAGAGTTGATACTGAGGTCATGCTGGGAATGCTGGGAGCCCGTGGCTACAGCTTCACAGATGATGAAGACGAAGCTAAAGCAGCAGTTGTTAACACCTGCTGCTTTATAAATGATGCCAAGCAGGAGAGTATCGATACTATACTGGATCTGGCAGAGAGGCGTCAGGACGGAAGACTTCAGGCGCTGATCGTTACCGGCTGCCTCGGTCAGAGGTACAAGGAAGAAATCCAGGAGGAGATTCCCGAGGTTGATGCCATTCTTGGCGTTACATCCATGGACAAGGTGGTGGATGCTATCGAGCACACCATAAAGAGGAACAAGCTCTTTTCCCATGAAAACTACTTCGAGGATATCGACAAGGCTCCCAAGGGAGGCAATAAGCGTGTCATCACAACAGGTGGACTGTTTGATTACCTTAAGATTGCGGAAGGATGCGACAAACACTGCACCTACTGCATTATTCCCAAGGTCAGAGGCAGATACAGGAGCGTTCCCATTGATGAGCTGATGATCGAGGCAAAAGAGCTGGCGGATGCCGGAGTTACTGAGCTGTTGGTTGTGGCTCAGGAGACCACCATTTACGGTACCGACCTTTATGGCAGAAAGATGCTTCCGGAGCTGCTAAGACGCCTGTGCAAGATCGATGGCTTAAAGTGGATCAGAGTTCTGTACTGTTATCCTGAGGAGATCGACGATGAGCTGATCCAGGTGATGAAGGAAGAGCCCAAGATATGTCATTACCTTGACATTCCTATTCAGTCGGGATCTGACAGGATATTAAAGCTTATGGGAAGGCGTACAGACAGTGCGCAGATCAGAGGGCTGGTTAAGCACCTTCGCGAGGAGATTCCTGATATCTGTATCAGGACAACGCTTATCAGCGGATTCCCGGGAGAGACTGCAGAAGATCACAATCAGACGATGTCTCTGGTAGAGGATCTTCGATTCGACAGACTGGGAGTGTTCACATATTCCCAGGAGGAGGACACACCGGCGGCTACTATGCCGAATCAGGTCACCGAGAGAGTTAAGAACACCAGAAGAAACAAGATCATGCGGCTTCAGCAAAAGATCGCGTTTGAGGCGGCAGAAGCCATGGTGGGCCAGGTGGTTACAGCAGTCATTGAAGGCAGGATCACAGATGCCGACGATGACGAAGGACTTTCATATGTGGCAAGAACTTACAAGGATGCACCTGATATCGACGGATATCTTTTTATAACCGGAGTGCAGAGGGAACTTATGACTGGGGACTATGTTGAAGTCCTCATAACAGGTTCAAATGAATATGATTTGATAGGAGAGCTGAAAAGATGAATTTACCAAACAAGTTGACAGTAGCACGAGTTGTTCTTATTCCTTTTTTTGTTTTCTTTCTTTTGAATGATGCCAAGAACCCTAATTTTAAGTGGATCGCACTGGCTATCTTTATTGTTGCCAGTCTCACAGACCTTCTGGATGGAAAGATTGCCAGAAAGTACAACCTTGTAACTGACTTTGGAAAATTCATGGATCCTCTGGCAGATAAGCTTCTTGTATGCAGCGCCATGATCGGCCTTATTGAGCTGGGCAGGATTGAGGCGTGGATCGTTATCGTGATCATTGCCAGAGAGTTTATCATCAGCGGCTTCAGACTTATTGCGGCAGATAATGGAAGGGTTATCGCTGCCAGCTATTGGGGCAAGTTTAAGACAAACTTCCAGATGTTTATGGTTATCTGTATGATCGCCAATCTGGAGACACCGGCATTTATGCCGATCGTAACACAGGTATTAAAGTGGATCGCGCTGGTTCTTACCATCGTATCCCTTGTGGACTATCTCGTTAAGAATAAGGATGTAATGAGCGGTCCATTCTAATTGTTTTTTTGAGTTTTAGGAGTTTTATTATTTAATGAGTAAGGAAGTAAAGGAAGAAGTTAAGACCAGGTATGACGAGTCAGGTCTTGACGAGAGAATTATCAGAGCAGTGACAGAGATGGGCTTTGAGTACATGTCACCCATTCAGAACGCTGCAATCCCTGTGATGATGGAGGGAGGAGACCTCATCGGTCAGGCCCAGACCGGAACGGGCAAAACAGCAGCTTTCGGGATACCGATTCTTCAGAAGGTGGATCCTGAGAACAAGCATCTGCAGGCAGTGGTTTTATGCCCTACAAGAGAGCTTGCAATGCAGGCAGCTGACGATATTAGAGATTTTGCCAAATACATGTCGGGGATCAAGGTCCTTGCAGTATATGGCGGACAGGATATTTCAAGACAGATTAAGGCACTTTCCGCAGGAGTTCAGATCGTTGTTGGAACACCGGGACGTGTCATGGACCATATGAGAAGGCATACCATGAAGATGAAGGATGTTCGTGTCCTGGTTCTGGATGAAGCAGACGAGATGCTGGACATGGGCTTCAGGGATGATATTGAGACCATTCTTCAGGGAATGCCGGAAGAGAGGCAGACAGCTCTTTTCTCTGCCACAATGCCTGAGCCTATCCTTCAGATCACCAAGAAGTATCAGAAGGATGCCAGATTTATCAAGATGACTCCCAAGGAGATCACAGTAAAGGCCATTGAACAGGCCTACTACAGAGTTCCTCAGAAGATGAAGGAAGAGGTTCTCACAAGACTTATGGATTATTACAATCCGGCCAGAAGTCTTATTTTCTGCAACACAAAGCGCATGGTTGACCAGCTTACAGAGAGCCTTAAGGGCAAGGGATATCTTTGCGACGGGCTTCACGGAGACCTGTCCCAGAATCAGCGCGACACAGTTATGAATCTGTTCAGAAACGGCAGGATAAATATCCTGATCGCCACTGACGTTGCAGCAAGAGGAATTGATGTCAGCGGTGTAGAAGCCGTATTTAACTACGATATTCCTGAGGATATCGAGTACTACGTACACAGGATCGGTCGTACCGGACGCGCAGGTAAGAGCGGAAAGAGCTTTACCCTCGTCGGTGGCAGAGAGATGTACAAGCTTCGCGAGATTGAGAAAATCTGCCACACCAGCATCGAGGAGAGACGTGTTCCCGGTGCCAAGGAGATTACAAGGGCCAAGTCCCAGAAGGTCTTCGCCGAGGTTATCGATATTATTGAGAATGATGATATTACATCAGCGCTTGAGTTTGTTAATCAGAAGATTGAGGAAGGCGAGTACACTGCAGAGCAGCTGGCAGCCGGCTTCATGAAGCTCAAGATGGGCGCTGATATGCAGGAGCTGGTTCTCTTTGAAAAGAAAGAGTCAAAGAGGGACAAGTATCGCAGAACAGGCGAGAGACTTAAGAGGCGCGAGGACGGCGATCGCAGGCGCGGCAGATTCGGAGAGGAAAAGAGCTCCGGACGGGGAGGTCGTACCGACAGAAGATCAGCCTCTGATAAAGCGGAAAAGAGATCTGACAGGAAAACAGACAGACTGGTTGAAAAGAAGTCTGATAAGAAATCAGATTCAAGAAAGCCTGATAGAAAAACAGAAAATAGAAAGTTTGATAAGAAAGCCGAAAATAAGAAAGTTGATAACAGGAAAGCAGATAGCAGGAAGGCTGGAAAGAGAACAGAAAAGCCCTCTGACAGCATGCTTGATATAGGCGATCTTAACGAGCTTAAAGCAATCTACAAAAAGAATGAGAGCAAGTCTTCCGACAAGCCCTCCAAGAGTTCAAACAGCAGGCCCGCCCAGAAGAGATCCTCTGATGCCTTTGAAAATGTAGGCAGGATCAACATCAAGGGCGAGGGTGCAACAAAAGCCTGGTATGTAGGCCAGGACAATGACACCATGAACATGTCCAGATCCGAAAAGAAGGCTGTTAAGGCTCAGAACAAGAAGAGAAGCCTTGACTATCTTCAGGATATGAGCGACCTGGTAATGGAGAGCTTTGGAAAGAGGAAGAACAGGGAGAAGAAATGACAACTGCTGGGGAGAGTAAAATTAACCGTGTAAGAGCTAAAGTATTCAATATGGTCAGCACGGGAGTTGTTGATGAGCCCATCAACAGGTTTTACGATATTGTCAGCATTGTTGCCCTGGCCCTTAACCTTTTTGCGGCTTTTGCAATTACATTTGATTATATGGAGGAGCACTATAAAGGGCTCCTCCTTGCTATTGAAGCAGTTACTACGGTGTTCTTCACCATAGATTATGTCTTAAGGCTCTTTACGGCAAAAGAGCTGTTCCCAAAGTTAGACGGAAAAGAGGCGACAAAAAGATATATCCTCTCTTTTGCCGGAATAATCGATCTTTTATCATTTCTGCCTTATTATCTTCCGGTATTCTTCCCAAAAGGATCTGCTGTTTTCAAGATGTTCAGAGTGGCAAGGATACTTAGGCTCTTCAGGATCAATTCCTACTACGATCAGCTCAATGTCATAACTGAAGTTCTGGTTTCCAAGAAACAGCAATTGATGGCATCAGTATTTATCATTTTAATTCTGATGATGGCATCAAGTCTTTGCATGTACAGCGTTGAGCATGATGCCCAGCCGGAGGTATTCCAGAATGCTTTTTCAGGAATATGGTGGTCAGTATCTACCTTGCTTACTGTAGGTTATGGAGATATTTATCCAATAACGATAACGGGAAAGATACTTGGTATACTGATCAGCTTCCTTGGAGTTGGAATGGTGGCCATCCCCACCGGTATCATAAGTGCCGGATTCGTTGAACAGTATCAGAAGCTCAAGACTGTTGGTAATCTGGAGGAAGAGGAGAATATCCACTTTATCAGGGTCAAGCTCACAGAAAAGGACAAGTGGTCAGACAAAAGGATATCCGAGCTTTCTCTTCCCAGAGATATGATGATAGTTTCCATTCAGAGAAAGGGAAATACCATTATCCCAAGAGGTGATGAGGTATTAAAGGCAGACGACATAATAGTTATGTGTGCTGAGAAGGTTAAGGAAGTTCAGCCGATCGACATAAGGGAGATAACCATCAACGAGGGCCATTCCTGGAATGGAGTAGCAGTTAAGGACCTGGATATTTCAAGACAGAGCTATATCTTCATGATAAGAAGAAATGGCAAAGCAATTATCCCAAGGGGCAATGTGGTTATAAAGACTGGGGATGTTGTGCTAATGTACTCGAAGTATCAGAGCAAATTTATTTGAGAAAAAAATTATGAGTGATTTACAAAACATTGATTTAAAAAAGAAAATACTTAAAGATACAGAGCTGTTCGTTCTTGATATGGATGGCACTTTCTATCTGGGCGATGATATATTGGAGGGCTCACTTTCTTTTCTTGAAGCAGTAAAAGCTGCGGGAAAGAGATATATCTTTTTCACTAATAATTCATCAGTATCATCAGAACTGTATATAGATAAGCTTAAGAGAATGAACTGCCACATTTCCAGGGATATGATCATGACCAGCGGAGATGTGATGATACGATTCCTGAAAGTAAACTATCCGGACAGCAGTGTTTATCTTCTCGGAACTCCTGCGCTGGAGGAGAGCTTTAGAGAGGCCGGGATAAATCTCTTTGTCTCTGAAAGGGATGAGAAGGCGGCTATGAGCCACGCAATTTGCGAGAGTATTCCGGATATAGTTGTGGTGGCCTTTGATAAAACACTTAATTACGAGAAACTTTCAAATGCATGCGTTTATATCATGAAGGGTGCACAGTTCCTGGCAACACACCTTGATATCAACTGTCCGGTTAAAGATGGCTTTATTCCTGACTGCGGAGCAATGTGCGCAGCGATTGAGCTGTCAACTAAGGTAAGTCCTAAGTTCGTCGGTAAGCCTTTTAAAGAGACCGTGGATATGGTGGTTGATGCCACAGGCGTGGATGCTTCCAGGATCTCTTTTGTCGGAGACCGCATATATACTGACGTTGCCACAGGTGTTAACAATGGGGCAATGGGAGTTCTGGTTCTGACCGGAGAGACCAAGCTTGAAGAAGTGCCGGATTCTGATGTTCAGCCGGATGTAATTTTCGACTCCATTGGGGAGATGGGGGAGATACTCAGAACTATTTGATTTATACAAACAAATGTTCTATAATGGTTCCTATAAATGAATTGTCTGGGGGTTATGGGGAGTGATCGCATACGTCAATGGTATTTTAGAGAGCATGGAAGAAGGGCTTGCAGTAGTGGATGTGGGCGGAATCGGAATGAATGTCTTTATTTCGGGTTCCACCATGGACAGGATGCCGGGGATCGGTGAAGCTGTAAGGCTCTATACATATACATGTGTAAAAGAGGATTCTTTTACCCTCTACGGATTTCTATCAAGGGATGAGCTGGCTCTGTTCAAGATGCTTATCTCTGTCAACGGGATCGGCCCCAAGGGCGGCCTTTCCATTCTTTCGGTGATGACACCGGATGATCTCAGATTTGCAATTATAGCCGGGGACAGTGGGACTATTTCCAAGGCGCCCGGAGTTGGCAAGAAGACTGCTGAGAGAATCACTCTGGAGCTGCGGGACAAGATCAAGGCTACCGAGGCAGATATGCTTGGAGGATCAAGCGCTGTTACTCTGGATGATCTGACAGGCGAAGCTTCTTCAGCAAGGGATGAGGCTGTTGCTGCGCTGGTTGCTCTTGGCTACAACTCTTCAGATGCCATGAAAGCAGTCAGAAAGGTGCTTGCTGACAACAAGGAAGCGGCTGAGGATACAGAACTTCTGCTGAAACTTGCCCTTAAGGAGATGTACTGATGGAGAAACGCAAGATTCAAACAACGGCAAGAGGCCTGGACGTAGAGGCCAACGTTGAGGATTCGAGGATTGAAGGGTCGCTGCGCCCTAAGAGTCTTGATACATATATAGGACAAAAGAAGATCAAAGAGAGCCTTAAGATATACATCGAGGCCGCCAAGGGCAGAGGAGAGAGTCTTGATCACCTTCTTTTCTATGGCCCGCCCGGACTTGGTAAGACTACTCTTGCTGCGATCATAGCTAACGAGATGGGAGTTAACATCAAGATAACTTCCGGCCCTGCGATTGAGAAGCCCGGTGATATGGCAGCTATTCTCAATAATCTCAAGGAGGGTGACGTTCTTTTTGTAGATGAGATACACCGTCTCAACAGACAGGTAGAGGAAGTTCTTTATCCTGCCATGGAGGACTATGCCATTGATATCATGATTGGAAAGGGCCCGACAGCCAGATCCATAAGGCTTGACCTTCCACACTTCACACTGGTTGGAGCTACCACCAGAGCAGGTATGCTCTCAGCACCGCTCAGGGACAGATTCGGCATGATCCACAGAATGGAGTACTACGATGTGGATGAGCTTTGCACCATCATTATGCAGTCAGCCAAGGTTCTTGATGTGGAAGTTGAGAGGAACGGCGCTGTTGAGATGGCCAGAAGGAGCCGTGGAACACCGAGACTTGCCAACAGGATACTTAAGAGAGTAAGGGATTTTGCCCAGGTTAGATTTGACGGCAGGATAACAGAGGAAGTTGCCAATACAGCCCTTGATCTCATGGATGTAGATAAGATGGGACTGGATCACACCGACAGAAACCTTCTCTTTACCATGATCGACAAGTTTGCGGGAGGCCCCGTAGGACTTGATACCCTTGCAGCTGCAATCGGCGAAGATCCCGGTACAATAGAGGATGTTTACGAGCCATATCTTCTGAAAAATGGTTTCATAAACAGAACTCCCAGAGGAAGAGTGGTAACAGAAGCCGCATATCATCATTTAGGGCTTGAAATGCCGAGTGGTGCTGACATATAATGATTGTAGATTTGCGGGAATGGCGTTGCTGCCGAGCAGATCGCAGATCACTAAGATAAGAGGGAGACACTTATGGCATCCAAGACAGATACCGAGGTTTTGATCGGGGGTAAAGTATTTACACTAAGCGGATATGAGAGTGAGGAGTACCTTCAGAAGGTCGCTTCTTATATTAACAATAAAATTGCTGAATACAACAAGATTGATGGCTTTAAGAGACAGCCCATCGATACTCAGAATGTGCTTTTACAGCTCAATATTGCTGACGACTATTTCAAGGCCAAGAAGCAGATCGAGCTCATGGAGGAACAGATCTCTGAGAAGGAAAAAGAGCTCTATGATCTTAAGCACGAGCTGATCGCAACCCAGATCAAGCTTGAGAACACAGAGAAGAATGGCAAGAACCTTCAGTCCAAACTGGACGATTCCAGCAAGCGTATCATTCAGCTGGAGACACAGATGAAGGGTAACAAGAAATGATCATGATCTAGGCTGTCTCAGGACAGCCTTTTTCTCATTTAGGACATATGAAAAGAGTTGAATTATTATCACCGGCCGGTGGATATGAAACAATGGTGGGGGCATTCAACGCGGGTGCTGACGCTGTATATTTAGGCGGATCGAAATTTGGCGCAAGAGCCTATGCTGATAACTTTGACAGGGATCAGGTTCTTGACGCTATTTATTATGCCCATCTCCATGGAAAAAAGATATATATGACGGTAAACACTCTGGTCAAAGAGGGTGAGTATTCTCAGCTCTATGACTTTATGCTGCCGTATGCCCAGGCGGGACTTGATGGAGCTATCATTCAGGATCTGGGCGTAATGAGGCTCATCAGGCAGGAATTTCCCGGTATTGAGCTTCATGCAAGCACTCAGCAGGCAGTTACGGGTGTGTATGGTGCAAAACTCCTTAAGGAGAGAGGATGCACAAGAGTTGTGCCTGCAAGAGAGCTGAGCCTTTCTGAGATGAAGGCGATCAGACAGGATGCAGATATAGAGGTTGAGGCTTTTATTCACGGTGCAATGTGCTATTGCTACTCGGGTGTCTGTCTTTTCAGCAGCGTTGTGGGTGGCAGAAGCGGTAACAGAGGCAGATGTGCACAGCCCTGCAGACTTCCTTACAAGCTTTCCGGAAAGGGCGGCGAGCAATACCCATTAAGTCTCAAGGATATGAGCACCATTGCGATCATTCCTATGCTTATCGAGGCTGGAATTGATTCCTTTAAGATTGAAGGCAGGATGAAGAAGCCGGAATACTCCGCGGGAGTTACGGCTCTTTACAGGAAATATATTGATAAATACTATGCTGATCCTAAGGGTGATCACAGCGTATCTGCGGAAGATATGGAGATTTTGAAATCTCTTTATCAGAGGACCGGTATCAGTGAAGGATATTATCACAGGCACAACGACAAGTCGATGGTGACTATTGTTTCGCCTGCATATAACGGCACTTCGGATGAGATTCTATCGGATGTTCACGAGAAATTCTTAACTTCGCAGCTTAGGCTTAAGTGCGATATTTACTGTGAACTCAGGGCTTCGGAGCAGGCCAGGATTGCTATGTCAGTCACTGTTGGTGATGATGTGGTCTACGAAGAGTGCCTTGGCAGCGAAGTTCAACCAGCATCCAAGAGACCGATGGATACTGATGCTGTAAGAAAGCAGCTTGGCAAGCTCGGCGGAACATCTTTTGAAGCTGAGAATATAGAAGTTGTCATCGATGACGGCGGAACCGGTAATGGTATTTTTGTTGCTGTCAGTGAGCTAAACGAGCTTAGAAGAGAACTGGTTTCAAAGGTTGAAGGGCAGATACAGGCTCTTTTGACAAAAGATGTTAATGAGAATAGTGGAAGATATGACGATGTAAGTCATTTTGAAGATTATGAATCATATAGTAGTGCGACCTCCCACAGAGGATCGGTTCATGTTCTTGTTAATACCCGTGAGCAGCTTGACGCACTAGTGGATGGTGCCTATAGCGCTGATTTTATCAGTAGAGTTTATGTGGATAGCAATGTCTTTTTATCTGAGGATGCCAAAGAGCTTTCGCAGATAAGTAATGGCCTGGAAGCATATGTGGCACTTCCGTACATAACCAGAGAGGAAGATTTCGACGGTAGTCTGGAAATTAAGAGAGTGTTAGATAAGCTCTCCGAGACAGGCTTTGGCGGTGTACTGGTAAGAAATCTTGAACAGCTTGGATACCTTAAGGATGCAGGATATACCGGAAATGTTGTTACTGACTATGGCGTTTATGCATGGAATAAAGAAGCTGCCCTTGAACTGATAGATTTAAACAATGCTGATGGCGGTTACAGGATCGAAGAGATAACTGTGCCTTATGAGCTCAATTATAAAGAGGCAGGACAGATGACCGGTGCGCTTCACAGGGTAGCGCCTGTTCCTGTCGCCTATAACATATATGGTCATATTCCCATGATGGTCAGTGCCGGCTGCATTGGCAAGACCACTAAGGGCTGCAGTGGACATCTTCATGAGCTACACAGTGAGAGTATCTCAGTTGTAGACAGAATGGGAAATAATATGCCTGTCACTCTTAACTGCAGGCATTGCTACAACGTGATCTGGAATGCATTGCCCACATCACTTCATGGCAGTCTTACAAGGATTACTGATGATGGCAGTTTTGATCACTACAGGATTGATTTTACTGTGGAGAGTGGTAAGAGAACCAGACAGGTTCTTGATTATTATTTGGAATTACTGCGTGGAGAAGCGCCCGAGGATATCTTCGGAAAGAGCGGCTTTACCACAGGACATTATAAACGTGGAGTAGAGTAAGCTTCAGATGGAATTATACGTTACTGAAATATCTAAATATGTGATAGATTTCTTCATGCTTCTTTATACCATTGAGGCATTTCTTGTCTTCAGGTACAGAACAGAGAAGAAGAGAAAAGGCTTGTATATCAGGCAAATTGTATGTTTGTTTGCGATTCAGATCTCATGCTTTATACAGATCATTGCAAGGACAGGCAAACCGGTCTATCTGTTCTTTTTTGCCTTTCAGATTATCATCTTTGCATCGGTGCTGACGCTGTTTTATGTGATGTACCCTGAGGGCAACAGGCTACTTATCAATAATACGTGTTTGCTGCTTACGATTGGACTGATCATTCTTACAAGGCTTTCCTATAACAAGGCAGTCAAACAGTTCTTTATTGTTACGGCTTCGTTTATTATCGGATTCTTTATTCCCAAGATCATTCAAAAGATCGATTTTCTAAAGAAGCTGACCTGGGTATATGCGGCTGTGGGCGTGGTTGCTATAGGGGCAGTGCTTCTTTATGGTGCAGCTACAAATGGATCCAAAATCTCTTTTACCCTGGCAGGAATTACATTTCAGCCTTCAGAGGCCGTTAAGGTCCTGTTCCTGTTCTTTATGGCGGGAGCACTGGTTGAAGCGGACAATATGGTTCAGCTTATTCTGGCTTCGGCGGTGGCGGCAATTCATGTCATCATCCTTGTTTTGTCAAAAGACCTTGGAAGCGCCGTTATATTTTTCGTGATATATCTGACTCTTATCTATATTTCAACGGAGAATGTTGGATATCTCGGTGCGGGACTTGCTTTAGGAGTCCTGGCAAGTGTCGTGGCGTACAAGCTCTTTTCCCATGTGAGGCTAAGAGTCAATGCATGGCTTGATCCCTTCAGTGATATTGATAAATCCGGATATCAGCTCTCGCAGTCACTGTTCGGAATCAGCTCAGGAGGATGGTTTGGCCTGGGACTTTATGGAGGAGCACCAAAATCTATTCCGTATGTTGAGCAGGACTTCATCTTTTCTGCAATAGCTGAGGAGATGGGGATAATCTTTGCTGTGCTTATGGCGCTGGTATGCGTCAGCACATTCTTTATGCTTATGTATGAGGGCTATTATCTGCGTGATAAATATTACAGATTGATTGTCTGCGGTATTGGCGTGGCATATATATTCCAGACGTTTCTTACTATCGGCGGCGGAGCGAAATTCATACCGCTTACCGGTGTTACACTGCCCCTCGTTAGTTATGGCGGAACCTCGGTTCTGGTTACCATCGCCATGATAATGATCGCAGAGGGAGTCTGCATGATAAGGACGGATGAGAGATACGAAGCCATGGAGCGCAGAAGGCGCAGAATGCAGCGGGAAAGAAGACTAAATGAGTACAAACAATAAGAAAAAGAAGGTAAGGTCATATCCCATAATCATACTGGCGGCCTTTTATGCAGGCGTGTTTGTCATCATGCTGGGATATATCAGTTACTATGCATATACACACAGACAGGTTCTGATGGATAACAGCTACAATACCAGACAGCAGATCCTTTTGAATCAAAACTCGAGGGGTAAGATCCTTTCCAGAGACGGAGAGGTTCTGGCTTATTCAGAGGATGATGCAGAGGGTAAGGATGCAAGAGTATATCCTTACGGCAAAGAGTTTGCTCATGTTGTAGGTTATTCCACAAACGGCAAAGCGGGAATCGAAGCTCTTGCCAACTATTACCTCATCAACACCAGTATTGATCTGTCTGACAAAGTGGCTCTTGATACGCAGGGCAGTAAGTACCCCGGGGACACCTGTATAACAACTCTTGATGTGAATCTTCAGGAGGTTGCATATAACGCGCTTTCAGCAAGAAAAGGGGCTATCGTAGTGACCAACCCCAAGACCGGAGAGGTTCTGGCAATGGTTAGTAAGCCTGACTTTGATCCGAACACTATTAAGAGCGACTGGCAGAGCCTTCTGGCAGATAAGTCCACAGACGCCAAGCTGCTTAACAGGGCAACTCAGGGTATGTATCCTCCGGGATCGGTGTTTAAGATTGTAACTTCACTGGCGTATATCAAGGAGCATCCCAGTGACTACCTCAGCTACAGATTTACCTGCAGCGGCAGGTTCAGCGCTGATGGGGAGAGTATTTCCTGTTACCACGGCGAGACTCATGGAGGCGTTGACCTCATCAAGTCCTTTGCCAAGTCGTGTAACTCCTCATATGCCAATATTGGAACAGGACTGTCCCGCAAGACGTTCTCCGATACCCTTGATCAGCTGCTGTTTAATCAGGAGCTGCCGCTGGATGTTCTTTATGCAAAGAGCAAAGCAACCATTAATTCCAGCACCAGCACCGGAGATGTAATGCAGCTTGCGATTGGTCAGGGGTCTACCAATGTTTCTCCGATGCACATAAACATGATCACCTGTGCCATAGCCAATGACGGAATGCTGATGAAGCCTTATTTTGTCAGTGAGATCAGGAGTGAGGAAGGTAAGGTTGTAAAGAGCTATTCACCATCAAACTACAAGAGGCTTATGACCAAGGATCAGGCACAGATCCTCACCGGCTTGATGGAAGAGGTGGTAAATTCCGGAACCGCATCCAAATTAAAAGGCCTTTCCTACACGGCGGCAGGAAAGACCGGATCTGCTGAGTTTGCTGATTCTACATCTGATTCACATGCATGGTTTACAGGTTTTGCACCCGCTGAGGATCCTGAGATCTGTGTCAGCATCATAGTGGAGAATGCGGGAAGCGGTGGAAGCTTTGCGGTGCCCATAGCAAAGAGAATCTTTGATGCATATTTCGGAGTGGAGTGAGCTCTTTTAAAAAACGGCCACGATGGACAGCTGATTATTGGTTGAAAGGTCAACCAATGAGTTGTCATTCATCTTGATAAGCGGCCTGGACAGTGCTTTTTCATTTATCAGGATGACCTGGCCGATGGCGCCATTGCTCAGCTGTACGTTAAAGCCCAGCTGAGAATTTGCTATGTGGGAGAGTATGCCCTTTATTGCGGCGTAGTCGTACTTTACAAAGCCTTCATTCTCATAATTGGCAATTATCTGGAACGGATTGAGCTTCTGCCTGTAGGTTCTGGGAGAGGTCATGGCTTCGTAGGTGTCAATGATGGCAATATACTTGGCAAACTGATCGATCTCAGTGGATGACAGCGCCTTGGGATAACCTGAACCGTCGCACCTCTCATGATGCTGAAGCGTGGCATTTAATATATGCTCGTCAAAAGAGCCATAGCTGCGAAGGAAATCATATCCGATGGTGGTGTGTCTCATGACGAGGCGGTATTCCTCAGAGGTGAGGCGCTCCGGCTTCCAAAGGATCTGATAGGGGATGCTGAGCTTTCCGATGTCATAGACAAAGGCGCAGTGTATCAGCAGGTTGATATCTTCGTTGGACAGTCCCAGCCATGTGCCAAACACTCCTGCGATGAGAGCAGAGTTAAGACAGTGGGCATGAGTCATGTCATCCTCGCCGGGGAGCATGTTATAAAGATAGTCCAGAAGAAGTTCGCCGCTCTTGGCACAGACGATGATATTGCGATATATTTCCATCAGCTGCTGGAGATTAATGGGAGTCCTGTTGGTGACAGCGCTTACCACGAGGCTCTTGTAAACCGGGAAATATGTTTTGTAAGTGGATTCAAAAAAGCGGAAGCCTTCACTGAGGCGAACCTTTTCAAAGTGGGTGGTTGCAAAGTCGACCTCCTCCTTGATGGGGACGACCATGATGGACTGCCTGGCAAGCTTTTCTATGACTGTATCGGTGATCTTGGTATTAGCTTTTACGATTATCTCATTCTTGTAGTTGAGGATATCGTCGGCAGTTACCATGCCGGGCTTTAGTTCCATTCGAGCAACAACCTTCATGTTCTGGCCTCCGGAAATGAAGTACAGTGACAATTCAAAATTATGATGTGATGTGATAATATAAGTATATCTGTTTATAAATCCGCTAGCAATTGATTTTTGGGCAGATTAACGTTTTTTGGGAGATGTATTTACAGTATGAAGAAGAGAGGCTTTTGCCGTTTCTATAAAAATCTATATTGGGGTGATTCCGTTAAAAAGCATTCGCTGGTGAAATGGAACCTGTATCATGGCAGGGGGCAGTTCACCATCTTTTGTGTTAAAAGAGCTGACACCGCCGGCGACCAGCTTGACATTATCCACTGCGCATTCCTCAAACAGCCTTACTACAGAACTAATCCGGCATATATTTACGGCATTGCAAGTGGCTATGGCGAGGCACTTGATCTTGTTTTAAGGATCACCGAAGAGGCAAATGCGGCAGGGTACGAGGGAAGGATCCTTGAGTACCTGGATAGTCGTGAGAATAATAATTAACCGGAGTTTTTTTGTATGTTGTTAACAGGGTTTTTGTATGTATTAAAAATTATAGGAATTGTGCTGCTTGCCATTCTGGGAATAGCTCTTTTGCTGATACTGCTGGTGATGTTTGTGCCGATATTCTACAAGGTTGACGCGGTCGTTCCCGAGAGCGGATTTGATGCATTTTCCGATATCAAGAAGTCGGGGGTTAATGCCTCAGCAAGGTTCTCGTGGCTACTGTTTGTACTGAGAGGTGGCATTGTATTTCCTGAGGACTGCGAGTTTTACCTGAAGGTCTTTGGTATAAAGATTTTTCCCAAGAAAAAGAAGGAAGAAAAAACAGAAGATAAAAAAGAAGACAAGGTAGAAAGCAAAGAGGACAAAACAGAGGAACAGCCGGAGGAGAAGACGGAAGAAACAGCTTCGGATACGACAGAGGCCGGGGAGGAACAGGCATCTGAAACCGAGGTGACAGTCGAAGCTGTAGAGCAGGAATCCGGCGAACAGAGTGAAGCGGAAGATCATCCACCGGATGAAACGGATAACCTCGAAGAGGATGAAGAGAAATCATTTCTTGATGTTTTGTGGAATATATTCGATTCCATCGATAATTTTCTGAAAACACCACTAAATGTGCTTGAAAAAATCCAATATACAATATCTAGAGTTTGTGATAAGATAGATATGATCAAAGCCACCCTTGAAAATGATATATTCAAGAGGGCCTTTGAGGTCACTAAGAAGAGTCTTTTGAGGATACTCAGGATGATACTTCCTGATAAATGTGATATCCAGGTTCTTCTTGGAACCGGTGACCCGGCACAGACAGCTGAGATTATGGCTGCGTATGGTGCGCTTTATCCGATACTTTTTAAAAAGGTACAATTCCAGCCCGATTTCGAACGCCAGGTCATAAAGGCAGATGTTCATCTTAAAGGGCATATTACAATATTTACGATAGTCTACAGCGCAGCCGTATGTTACTTCAACAAGGATGTGAAGAAGACCATCAAACGATTTAAGAAAATAATACAATCATAAAATTAACAGATTACTTATCTTGGAGGATATAAAAATGGCAGACAACAGTTTTAGCGGAGTAGTAGAATCTCTTCTTGGCGGAATGAATTCCGTAATGAATACAAAGACAGTAGTTGGAGAACCAACCAAGGTGGGAGACACAATAATTCTTCCCCTCGTTGATGTTTCTTTTGGGGTTGGGGCAGGAGAAACTACTGCCGATAAAAAGAATGGAGGGTGTGGCGGATTTGGTGCCAAGATGTCACCTAGCGCCGTACTTGTTATAAAGAATGGTTCAACAAAGCTTGTAAACATCAAGAATCAGGACGCTGTTACCAAGGTCCTTGATCTGGTTCCCGACATCATGAACCGTTTCTCCAGCAAAAAAGAAGGAATGATGGAAGATGATGAAGCATTAGAAATCGCATTCCCTGAGGAAAAAGAGAACAAGGAATAATCTCTTTTCCCGGCTAGTATCAGGGGATTGTGATCCAGAAGGTGGGGGCCCTTATGGAAGAAAGAAGAAACATTGAAGAAATTATTTTAAACGGAACTGAGGATGAGCTTGCGCAGCTGCGTATATGGCTCTTTAAAGAGAGTGTAAGGCTTGAAAATCAGGAGAGTGCATTATCCGAGCGCTATGAGAGACTCTTACAGGATGAGATGTCCTTTAAGGATCGCATGGACAACGCTGAGAAGAAGCTTGAGTGCGCAACCAAGAAGCTCAACAATGATAAGGCTCTGTTCGATCAGAGACTGCGCATCCTCAACAACGGCTTTGACCAGCTCAACGCTGATAAAAAGAAACTCGAGAGCGAGTTTATCAGACTTGAGAGAGAAAAGGCTTATCAGAGAGAGGACGAGTACGATGCAGTAGATCTGTTGTTCAGGGGCGTTAACAGTCCGCTTACTCTCAAGAAGAGATACAAGGATCTCATGAAGATGTTCCACCCTGACAATGTCAGTGGGGATTCATATATGGTACAGCTTATCAACCAGGAATACAGGGTTCGCTGCAGTCAGTATGATATCAGTATGAAGGCCTGAAAAGCTTTTGACTTTCAGAAAATATTGTGATAGTATTAGCAAGTCATTGCATAGTCTGTGCAATGGCTTGTATGTTTAGTGGGGTCTAAACATCTGGCGTTTCTGCCGGAAATTCACTTATTTTTAAGTTAAGTCAGTCAGGGAAAAATTTTATTGACACAATCGAACATCTGTTTTATATTAATGATATCAAGAAACGAACGGATGTTCTAAGAAGGAGAAGAGTATGGAAAGAGATGAAAAACAAAAGGCATTGGAAGCAGCACTTGGACAGATAGAGAAGCAGTTCGGTAAGGGTGCTGTTATGAAGCTTGGTGATTCTTCAGACACTATGAACATCGAGACCATCCCAACAGGATCCCTCAGCCTTGATATTGCGCTTGGACTTGGAGGAATTCCGAAGGGAAGAATCGTTGAGATCTATGGACCAGAGTCCAGTGGTAAGACAACAGTAACACTTCACATGATCGCTGAAGTTCAGAAGAGAGGCGGTATTGCAGGTTTCATCGACGCTGAGCATGCGCTTGATCCCGTATATGCCAAGAATATCGGTGTAGATATTGATAACCTCTATATTTCACAGCCTGATTCAGGAGAGCAGGCTCTTGAGATCACAGAGACAATGGTCAGATCAGGAGCTATTGATATCGTAGTAGTAGACTCAGTAGCAGCTTTGGTTCCCAAGGCCGAGATTGATGGCGACATGGGTGATTCTCATGTAGGTCTTCAGGCAAGACTTATGTCACAGGCACTTCGTAAGCTCACTGCAGTTATCAGCAAGTCAAACTGTACAGTAATCTTTATCAACCAGCTTCGTGAGAAGGTTGGTATTATGTTCGGTAATCCTGAGACAACCACAGGTGGACGTGCTCTTAAGTTCTATTCATCAGTTCGTATGGATGTACGTCGTATTGAAGCTATCAAGCAGAATGGCGAGACCATCGGTAACAGAACAAGAGTTAAGGTTGTTAAGAACAAGATAGCACCTCCTTTCAAAGAGGCAGAGTTTGATATTATGTTTGGTAAGGGCATTTCCATGACCGGAGATGTACTTGACCTGGCAGCTGCATCAGACATCGTAATCAAGTCCGGTGCATGGTACCAGTACGAAGGCGACAAGATTGGCCAGGGACGTGAGAATGCTAAGCTCTTCCTTGAGAGGAATCCTGATGTTCTGGCTGAGATTGATGCAAAGGTAAGAGCACAGTATGGTCTTCCTGTAGAGGGAGGAGTTGCTCCGGAGATCGCTGCTGAACCTGAGAAGGAAACAACCAAGAAGGGCAAGGCATCCAAGGCTGAGTAAATTACTCTGATTTCGTAAAACGATGAATATTATCCCCTGGTAGCTAAGGCTATCAGGGGATGCTTTGTAAGAGGAGTTAAAGATGCTGGTAACAGGTATTGTTGAACTGGATAAAAAGCGTAGCAAGGTCTACCTCGATGGAGAGTTTGCATTTGTCTTATACAAAGGGGAACTTCGTGATTTTAAGATCAAGCCGGACCATGAAGTTTCTGAAGCAGATTATCTTGAGATAACTCAGGTAGTGCTCCCTAAGAGGTGTAAGCTTCGTGCTATGAATCTTCTTCAGAAGAAGGATTATACTGAAAGGCAGCTTCGGGATAAGCTCTCGGAAGGTCTTTATCCTGCTGAGATCATAACTGATGCCATTAACTATGTTAAGTCCTATCATTACCTGGATGATGAGAGATATGCCAGGGACTATATTGCCTATCATATGGAGACCAGATCCAGGAACCGCATTGCACAGGATCTCGCAGGAAAGGGAATTGATAAAGGCATTTATATGCCGATTATTGAAGAGCTGTATTCAGAGCAGGGAGATGATCCTGAGCTTGAACAGATCAGGGCTCTCCTTATCAAAAAGCACTATGATCCTGAAAATACGGATTACAAAGAAAAACAGAAGGTGATGGGATTCCTGGTTAGAAGAGGATTCCCAATGTCTCTGATCAACAGAGCAATGAAGGTTTCTGATTTTGAGTAATACCTTATACCAATATTATTGTTTTCACGCTATTGACACTGTTTTATATAAAAGGTAAAATTTATATGTTGTAATCTTGTATATTAGTGCGCTTGTTAAGAGCTAACTATACAAAATATTGTACAATGAAAACTGAATAAGGAGGTGCTCCTGTAATGACCACTGTTATAATTGCAGTAGTAGCAACTCTTGTCATCACTGCTCTGGTTACCTGGATTTTAGCATCTAACTACCACAAGAAGGTTTCAGATGGTAAGATCGGTAGCGCTGAGGAGAGGGCAAGAAAAATTATCGACGAAGCACTCAAGACTGCTGAAGATACAAAGCGTGAGAAACTCTTAGAAGTTAAGGAAGAATCCTTAAAGACACGTAATGATCTTGAAAAGGAAGTCAAGGATCGCAGAAATGAGTTGCAGCGCGCCGAGAGACGTATCCAGCAGAAAGAGGAGAACGTCGAGAAGAGATCCGAAGCGATCGAGAGAAGAGAGCAGAGTTTAAGTGCCCGTGAGGAGAACTTAAACAAGAAGAGTGAAGAGGTTGCTAAACTTAACGAACAGAGGCTGCAGGAACTTGAGAAAATCTCTGGCTTAACCTCCGAGCAGGCTAAAGAGTATCTTTTAAAGATCGTAGAAGATGATGTAAAACATGAATCAGCTATCATGATCAAGAACATGGAAGCTGAGGCCAAGGAAGAAGCAGATAAGAAGGCCAAGGAAATCGTTGTCGGTGCTATCCAGCGCTGCGCAGCAGATCATGTTTCCGAGACCACAATATCTGTAGTACAGCTGCCTAATGATGAAATGAAGGGTCGTATCATTGGTAGAGAAGGACGTAACATCAGGACCCTTGAGACAATGACCGGTGTTGACCTTATAATCGACGACACACCGGAAGCAGTAGTTATTTCCGGATTTGATCCTATCCGTAGAGAAGTAGCACGTATCGCACTTGAGAAGCTTATTGTAGATGGACGTATCCATCCTGCAAGGATTGAAGAAATGGTCGAGAAGGCACAGAAGGAAGTTGCCGCCAAGATCAAAGAAGAAGGTGAAAATGCCGCTATTGAAGCAGGTGTTCACGGACTTCATCCTGAAGTTATCAAGATTCTTGGACGTATGATGTTCAGAACCAGTTATGGACAGAACTGCCTTAAGCATTCTGTAGAGGTCGCACAGCTGTGTGGACTTATGGCATCTGAGCTGGGACTTGATGTCCGTGTTGCCAAGAGAGCAGGACTTCTCCACGATATCGGTAAGGCTGTAGATCATGAGCTTGAGGGCTCACACATCCAGCTGGGTGTTGATATCTGTAGGAAATACAAGGAATCACAGGTTGTTATCAATGCAGTAGAGGCTCATCACGGCGACGTAGAGCCACAGTCCCTTATAGCAGTTCTTGTACAGGCTGCTGATACAATTTCATCAGCAAGACCTGGTGCTAGAAGAGAGACTCTTGAAACTTACACATCACGATTAAAAGAGCTCGAAGACATTACCAATAGCTTCAAGGGTGTAGATCACTCCTTCGCTATTCAGGCTGGTCGAGAAGTCAGAGTAATGGTAGTTCCTGAGCAGGTTAGTGACGAAGATATGGTTATTATGGCTCGCGATATTGCCAAGAAGATCGAGGACGAGATGGAATATCCCGGACAGATCAAGGTCAATATCATCAGAGAGAGCAGAGCCACAGACTTTGCCAAGTAATACTAATCACAAAAGAGGTTATCCGCGCATGGATAACCTCTTTTTTTCTGCGAAAGTATGGTATTATAGACTAAGGGTAAACGTTAACACAGCAAAAGTAATGGGGTGAATCAAATGCACGAATCAGGGGAAGATTATATCGAGACAATTTATCTTCTTAAGAAGAAAAAAGGTGTTGTAAGATCAATTGATGTTGCCAATGAACTGGGATTCTCAAGACCGAGTGTCTCAAGAGCTGTCGGGATCCTCAAGGAAAACGGCCTTATCACCATGGAAGAGGACGGAGAGCTTAAGCTCACAGATGAGGGGCTAAAGACTGCCAAAAAGGTGTATGAGAAGCACACAAATCTTACCAAATTCCTGATGATCACTGCCGGTGTCAACGAGGAAATCGCAGAGAACGATGCTTGCAGAATTGAGCATATAATCAGTCCTGAAACCTTCAAGGGAATAAAGAGATTCCTTAAGGAGCACAGGGACGAAGCTTGATAAAACAGGAAGTTACTATTTAGAAAACTGATGGGGCCATAACGAGGTTATGGTCCTATAAATTGTTATAGAGGTTTTTTATGCTGCCAGAACTGTTTAAAGAGAGGATGGAAAATCTCCTTTCAAAAGAAGAGTATAAAGAGTTCATCAGCTCTTTTAATAATGATGACAAAAGATATCACGCCATAAGACTAAACCGGCTCAAGGTTCAGGGGCTTTTGGATGAGTTTTGTGGTGAGAGCGTTCCCTGGGAAGAGAACGGCTTTTACTATGATGACGACAAGGCTCCGGGGAAACATCCATATCACGAAGCGGGGCTTTACTATATTCAGGAGCCCAGTGCCATGGCTCCGGTTCATTTTCTTGACCCGCAGCCGGGGGATAATGTACTGGATCTTTGCGCAGCGCCCGGCGGTAAGACTACTCAGATAGCTGTCAGGATGAAGGGTGAAGGAATCCTTATAACCAATGAGATAAACAGAGACAGAGCAAAGATTCTATCACTTAATGTCGAAAGGCTTGGTATCAGAAATGCCATGGTTCTCAATGAAGACTCAGGGCATCTTTCCGAAGTCTTCGAAGGATATTTCGATAAGATATTAGTTGATGCTCCTTGTTCAGGAGAGGGCATGTTTCGCAAAAATGAGGAGGCCTTCTCTGAGTGGAGCCCTGAAAATGTGAAAATGTGCGCGGCAAGGCAGTCTGAAATACTGGATAATGCAGCCAAAATGCTTGCTCCCGGTGGAAGGCTTGTATACTCCACCTGTACCTTTGCTCCGGAAGAAAATGAGCATAATGTGGCAGCGTTCCTTTCAAGGCATCCGGATTTTACTACGGAACATGCTGAGCTTGTGGGCGGAATGGAGAACGGACGAAAAGAGTTCGTAGAAGGCCCGTGCCCTGATGAAGTTGGTAAGAGCGTAAGACTTTGGCCACACAAGGTAAGAGGAGAGGGACACTTCCTGTGCGCATTTAAGAGAGATGGTCAGAGCTCATCAGGTGAAAAGAGCTTTGTGCCCGGTGGAAGAAATCCCAAGGCAAAAGCAGAGATGATAAAGGCATATGAAGCCTTTGAAAAAGAGTTCCTGAGCGACAAATGTCAGCTGCCAAATGGAACTTACATCTCCTTCGGCGATCAGCTTTATCTGATACCGGACAATATGCCCGGCATAAGAGGGCTTAAAGTTTTAAGACCGGGGCTCCATCTTGGGACAGTCAAAAAAGACCGTTTCGAGCCATCCCATGCCCTGGCATTGACACTTTGCTCCTCGGATGTTAAGCTGACTGCTGACTTTTCATCAGATTCAGATGAGATCAGAGCTTATCTGAATGGGCAGACACTAAGGCCCGACGACAGCTCTTTTACCAAAAAAGAGATCGCCAAGGGGTGGTGTCTTGTGACCTGCGATGGCTACAGCATCGGCTGGGGCAAATTTGCAGGTGGAATGCTCAAAAATCATTATCCAAAGGGACTTAGAATAAATTACTGATTATGAAGAAACTACTTAGATTTTTAAAGGATTATAAAGTTGAGACAGTCCTCGGGCCGCTGTTTAAGCTGCTGGAGGCGTCTTTTGAACTTCTGGTGCCGCTTGTCATCGCATCCATGATAGACAAGGGTATCGCAGAAGGCGATCAGGGTCACATCATCAGGATGTGTCTTGTTTTGCTGCTGCTTTGCGTAGTGGGAATCATCAGCGCTGTTACAGCACAGTTCTTTGCGGCCAAGGCGGCTGCGGGCTTTGCAAAGAAGGTTAAGAGAGCGCTGTTTGATAATATTCAGAAGCTTTCATATGCAGACATGGACAGGGTTGGAACATCTGCCATGATAACCAGGATGACCAGCGATATCAATCAGGTGCAGCAGGGAGTTAACCTGACAATAAGGCTGCTTCTGCGTTCGCCCTTCGTTGTAGTTGGGGCAATGGTCATGGCATTTACCATCAGCCCAAGGCATGCACTGATCTTCCTTGTGACGATCATTCTGCTCTCTGTTGTTGTTGGGCTCATCATGAGTTGGAGTATCCCAAGATACGGACAGATTCAGAGCTCACTGGACAAGCTCCTTTCACTCACAAGAGAAAACCACACCGGCGTAAGAGTCATAAGAGCATTTAACCTCGAAGAGAAGGAAAAAGAGACCTTTGAAACAAAGATAGAGGAGCACATGAACCTCCAGAGCTTTGTGGGAAGCGTCACAGCTCTGATGAATCCGGTTACATATGCAATTCTTAACCTGGCTGTGGCAATTCTGATCTACAGGGGCAGCATTTCCGTAAACAACGGACAGCTCACCCAGGGTCAGGTTGTAGCTCTTTATAACTACATGTCACAGATTCTGGTTGAACTCATTAAGTTTGCGAATCTGATCCTTACCGTTACCAAGGCAATCGCCTCCGGAAACAGAGTTGAGGAGATGCTTGAGATGAAGTCTTCGATGGAAGACGGTACTGTGACTGAGTTCGCTAATACCAGCGATCATATCGTGTTCAAGGATGCATCCATGCGCTATCAGGGAGATGCTCAGGACAGCTTAAATCCGTTCTCCCTTACTATAAAAAGAGGAGAAAGAGTGGGCGTTATCGGCGGTACAGGTAGTGGCAAGACTACACTTATTAACCTGATACCAAGGTTTTATGACGTCCGCACAGGCAGCGTTACGATTGATGGAAGAGATGTAAAGGAGTACAGGCTCGAAGCCCTCAGGGAGAGGATCGGAATCGTTCCCCAGAAGGCCGTTCTTTTCCACGGAACCATCAGGGATAACATCAGATGGGGCAAGAATGATGCCACAGATGAGGAAATAAACAAGGCTCTGGAAATAGCCCAGGCAAAAGAGGTTGTTGACGGCAAGGAAAACGGTCTGGATACCGTAGTTGCTCAGGGCGGTAAAAACTTCTCCGGCGGCCAGAAACAAAGGCTTACAATAGCCAGAGCGCTGGTGAGAAAGCCTGAGATACTGATCCTGGACGACAGCGCATCTGCGCTGGACTACCTCACCGACAAAAAGCTTCGTGAAGCAATTGCCGGCATGGATAACCCACCTACCACATTCATCGTATCCCAGAGGGCATCTTCTGTGATGAACTGCGACAAGATCGTAGTGCTGGATGATGGAATCGTCGTGGGCGTTGGCAATCATGATAATTTGTTGAAATACTGTGAGACTTACAGGGAAATCTATGAGTCTCAGTTCAGAAAGGAGGGCGCGGTATGAAAAAAGATACCTTAAAGAAAGTCCTCCGATATGCGGGGCAGTATCAGCTTCTGATAGCC
>JAEEGF011035028.1_pt1 | contig 67527 bp, 49 predicted proteins | sample 9134171 | NCBI WGS metagenome assembly JAEEGF01 (sample SAMN16246542, study PRJNA631951) | gut metagenome | biome: gut microbiome; feature: rumen; material: AP-attached | host: Bos | place: Iran: Karaj | collected 2018-10 | reverse complement strand
AGTGAAGGCGTTTCGGGAGCGGGTTGCGGCGGTGCATGGGAGTATGCTTGCGACGTTGAATGTGGGGGTCGACAAGGATGTGTTGGCCAGGCATCCCTATGGGACGCGGGCCAAGGGGTTGAAGCGCCTGTACCGGGGGTGGCGGAAGGTTTCAGACTATCGCGACCGTTTCGGGGAGGCGGAGGAGCAAAGTTACCGGCTTCGCCGCATGCGCAGGGCGGTGAAGCATTCTGCGAGGAAACGGGTTCACGGCAGCGTGTGACGGCCTTTGGAATCGAGGTAGTGGATCAGCAGTTCGGGGCGGTCGGTCTGGATGAGGGAAGTGCCGAGGTCCAGAATGGGACCGTAAACCGTGTCGGGGTCGTCGGCCGCATCGGCTGCGTCATCTTCATAGCCGCCGCAAAGGGAAGCCCAGATGGTATTGACCCATAGTTTGGAGCCGTCGGCCAGGATCCGGCGGGCCGCGGTACGGACATCGTCATTCAGTTCTCCGAAACAGAGTTCGTAGGCGAGGAGGGGTTTTTCTTCATCGATATAGCCGTTGAATACGGTCATCTGTGCGGCGGGCGCTGCTGTCACCACCGGCATGTACATCATGTTGCGCGGGTGCTCTTCCATCTTTGCCTTCACGTCGGACAGGGGCTTGCCACTCTTGATCAGGATCTGGTCGGTGACGCCCAGTTCTTCCGTAACCTGTAGGACCAGGTCGTAGTAGTCATAGCCTTGGTCCACGTTGACCACGATCCGGTCCTTGCAGACTTCCAGGGCCTCGCGGAGTGTGGGCATCTTGATGCCGGGGCGGCCGATGCCATGGCCTGCCTTGAGGTCGAAGTGCAGGATTTCCTCGTAGGTGTAATCGCTGATGGGGCCGCTTCCGGTCGTGCAGCGGTTCAGCGTGCGGTCATGACTCAGCACCAACACGCTGTCTTTGGTAAGTTTGAGGTCAATTTCCACCACGTCCACGCCCATCCGGATGCAGGATTCGATGGCCGGTAGGGAATTCTCGGGATAGTTCCGCCAGTCGCCCCGGTGGGCGACCACTACGACATAGTCGGAGGAAGGATCGTTAAGGATGTTCACGATCTGGGCGGCTCTGGAAAGCGGCTCAGCCTTGGGTGTGCATGCCGACAGGCCCAAAACAGCCCAAAGGGAAAGAAGAAGGATTCTGCGTATCATCGTTCAGTGGACGTGCGGGGGCATGTAGCGGAGGGAGAGTTTGTAGTTGGGGCGGCCTTGGCGGTCGTTGTAGAGGTAGATGGCATCGACTTCGATGCGCTCCTGTTCGTGGAGGACGTAGAGATCGGGGAAGTGTTCCTGGAGGATGGCCATCATCTCTTCGTGGTCGGTGATGACGACGGCATTCCGCGGCTTCATGATGCCGCAGGATGCCGTCAGGAGTGTCAGGCAGAGCAGGAAGATGGCCCTCCTCCGTTTCATATCGCTTTTCCCTGCAGATAGACTTGCCGGATAAACGGCGTGTGGTGGAGATAGGGAATCTTCGTGAGATTCCAGCCGGGGTGGGTGAGGATCAGGTCGGCGCGCTTGCCGGCCGTGATCGATCCGCACTGGTCGCTGACGCCCATGGCGTAGGCGCTGTTGAGTGTGACGGCGTTGAAGGCCTGGTTCGGCGTGAGCCGCATGCGGATGCAGCCCAGGGACCAGATCCAGCGCATATCGCCCGCGGGTGATGAGCCGGGATTGTAGTCGGAAGCCAGGGCGATACCCAGTCCGGCGGCGATATAGTCTTTTGCCGGTCCATCGGGAATCCGGAGGAAGAAGGAAGAACCCGGCAGGAAGGTGGGCATAGTCACACTGTCCTGCAGCGCTTCGATCTCGGCTGGGCCGGACTTCTCCAGATGATCGACCGACAGGGCGCCGTACTTGACGCCGACTTGGACGCCGCCGCTGAATGCCAGTTGGTTGGCGTGTATCTTGGGACGCAGGCCGGCCCTGAGACCGGCTTCCAGCACCCGGGCTGCGTCTTCGACCGTGAAGAAACCCTCTTCGCAGAAGATATCGACGAAATCGGCATAATGGGCCGCTTCGGGCATCATCCGGCATACGGCGGTCACATAATCGTCCTTGGTATAGCCGCGGCCTACGGCATGGGCGCCCAGGAAGGTGACCTTGATCATGGCAGGGGAGGTGGCTTTGATGCGGTCGATGACGCGGAGCATCTTCATCTCATCGACCGGGTTGAGGCCGTAGCCGCTCTTGATCTCGATGGCCCCGGTTCCTTGGGCAACCATCTCGTTGACGCGTTCCGTCGCCTGGCGGTAGAGTTCGTCTTCCGAGGTCTTGTGCAGCAGGTCGGCGGAGTTGAGGATCCCGCCGCCCCGGGCGGCGATCTCTTCGTACGAAAGACCATTGATCTTGTCGAGGAATTCCCCGTCGCGGCAGCCGGCATAAACGATGTGGGTATGACTGTCGCAGAAAGCGGGCATCATCAGGCCGCCTTCGCAGTCGATGACTTCGTCGGCTCCGGGCGGAACAGGCGTGGCGGCATCGCCGAAAGCGGCGATGCGCCCGCCGTCCACGAGCAGCCAGGCGTCGGAAAGCGTTCCGACTTCATCCATGGCCGCACCTTCCTTGCGACGGACGCTTGCAGGCACGATGCCCGCAAGCGTACCGATGTGCTGGAACAAGCGTCTCATCCTACAGATACTGTTTTTCGCGGATAAACTTCGCGGCGCTGATAATCAACGGGTGCATATAGGTATCCACGTCGAGGAACGGGACCACGGCGCGGAAATCCGCGTGGATCTGTTCAATCAGCGGGGAAGAGTGGGCCGGGCGACGGAAGTCCAGCGCCTGGGCGGCGTTGAACAACTCGATGGCCAGCACGGTTTCCACATTATCCACGACGCGCACGAGTTTGGTGGCAGAGTTGGACCCCATGCTCACGTGGTCTTCCTGTCCGTTGGAGGAAGGAACCGAGTCGCAGGAAGCGGGCCAGCAAAGACCCTTGTTCTGGCTGACGATCGAGGCAGCCGTATACTGCGGGATCATAAAGCCGCTGTTGAGGCCCGGGTTGGGGGCCAGGTAGCGTGGCAGGCCCCGGTAGCCGTGGATGAGCAGATAGACGCGGCGTTCCGAGATGCTGGCCAGTTCTGACAGGGCGATCGCCATCGTGTCCATCGGAATGGCGATGGGCTCGCCGTGGAAGTTGCCGGCAGAGATTACCATGTCTTCGTCGGGGAAAATGTTCGGGTTGTCGGTCACGCCGTTGATTTCATTCTCGATGACGGACTGCACATAAGCCAGGTTGTCCTTGGCAGCGCCGTGTACCTGCGGGATGCAGCGGAAACTGTACGGATCCTGTACATGCTCTTTCGGGCGACGGATCAACTCGCTGCCTTCCAAGACTTTCAGGAATCGTTCGGCCGTGGCGAGCTGCCCTCTGTGGGGACGGATCCGGTGGCTGAGCGGCAGGAACGGCTCGATACGGCCGTCGTAGGCTTCGAGCGACATGGCGCCGATGAGGTCGGCCCACTTGGAGAGGCGTTTGGCCTGGATGAGCGACCAGATGGCGTGGGCGCTCATGAACTGGGTGCCGTTGAGCAGGGCAAGGCCTTCTTTCGACTGCAGGCGGATGGGCTCCCAGCCCATGTCTGCCCATACTTCGGAAGCAGGACGTACCTGTCCTTTGTAGCGGACTTCGCCCATCCCGATGATCGGCAGGCAGAGGTGCGCCAAGGGCGCGAGATCGCCGGAGGCGCCGAGCGAACCCTGCTGGTAGACCACGGGGAGGATGTCGTTGTTGTACATGTCGATAATCCGCTTTACGGTGACCAGCTGGGCGCCGGAATGGCCGTAGGAGAGCGACTGCGCCTTGAGGAACAGCATCAGTTTGACGATGGCGGGGCGTACTTCTTCGCCCGTTCCGCAGGCGTGGGACATTACGAGGTTGTGCTGCAGTTGCGACAGGTCTTCGGCGGGAATCGTGACATTGTAGAGCGAACCGAACCCGGTGGTGATGCCATAGACCGGCCGTCCGATGTCTTCCATTTTCTGGTCAAGATAGTGGCGGCATTTCTCGATCGCCGCTACCGCTTCGTCCGAAAGGGCGAGCTGTTCGCCCGTCTCAAGAATCTGCTGGACTCGCTCCAGCGAGAGATGTTCCGATGAAATATAATGCATGGGTAAAATCGTTAGTTATCTTTGTTTTGCCGCCCTTTTTCCCGGCCGGAAAAAAGGGCTGGATCATCATTTCAAAGCACGCCGGATGAGCTCGTCATCGGTGAGGTTGGGGAGGGTGACCCGCAGTTGCGGGGTGCGGTCCATTTCACGACGGATGGCCTCCATGGCGCCGTCGTTGCGTGCCCAACTGCGACGGGCAATGCCGTTGTTCACATCCCAGAAGAGCATCTCCCGGATGTGACGGGCGGACTCTTCGCTGCCGTCGATCACCATGCCGAAACCGCCGTTGATGACCTCGCCCCAGCCGACGCCGCCACCGTTGTGGATTGACACCCAGGTAGCGCCGCGGAAACTGTCGCCGATGACATTCTGGACAGCCATATCGGCCGTGAACTGGGATCCGTCATAGATGTTCGAAGTCTCGCAGAACGGCGAGTCCGTGCCTGATACGTCGTGGTGGTCTCGGCCCAGCACGATCGGCGCTTTGATGTCACCGCGCCGGATAGCTTCGTTGAAAGCAAGCGCAATTTTCGTGCGGCCTTCACAGTCGGCGTAGAGGATGCGAGCCTGTGAACCCACCACCAGGTGGTTGCGGCCTGCCTCTTCAATCCAGCGGATGTTGTCGAGCATCTGGCCGCGGATGGAATCGGGGGCGGAAGCGGCGCATTGGCGCAGGACATCCACGGCCATGGCATCCGTCTGGACCAGGTCGTTGGGATCCTGGCTCATGCAGACCCAGCGGAACGGGCCGAACCCGTAGTCGAAATAGTACGGCCCCATGATGTCCTGCACGTAGGAAGGATAGCGGAAACTGCCGTCTTCCCGGGTAATGTCGGCTCCGGCCCGCGAACTCTGCAGCAGGAAGGCATTGCCGTAGTCGAAGAAATACATACCTTGCGCAGCCAGTTGGTTGATGGCAGCCACTTGCCGGCGGAGCGAAGCCTGGACGGCTTCCTTGAAGCGTTCCGGCTCGGCAGCCATCATGCGGTTCGATTCCTCGAAAGAATACCCGGCGGGGTAGTAGCCGCCCGCCCACGGGTTGTGCAGCGAAGTCTGGTCGGAGCCCAGGTCAACGGGCATCTGCTCTGCTGCCAGCCGTTCCCACAAGTCCACGACATTGCCGACATACGCCAGAGAGACCACCTCTTTGGCCGCCACTGCTTTGCGGATGCGGACCATCAACTCATCCAGGTTGCCGTGGAGTTCATCCACCCAACCTTGGTCGAAGCGTTTCCGGGCGGCCAGCGGATTGATTTCGGCTGTCACACTGACGACGCCGGCGATGTTGCCCGCCTTGGGCTGAGCACCCGACATACCGCCCAGACCTGCCGTTACGAAAAGTACGCCGCCGCGGTCGTCCCCGTCGAGCCCCCGTTTGCGGAGCTGCATGCGGGCCGCATTCATTACCGTGATGGTGGTGCCGTGCACGATGCCCTGCGGACCGATGTACATATACGATCCGGCCGTCATCTGGCCGTATTGCGAGACACCCAGCGCGTTGAATTTTTCCCAGTGGTCCGGTTTGGAATAGTTGGGGATGACCATGCCGTTGGTGACGATCACGCGCGGGGCATCCTTGTGTGAAGGGAAAAGCCCCATCGGGAAGCCCGAATACATGGCGAGCGTCTGCTCTTCCGTCATCGTGGCCAGGTATTGCATCGTCAGGCGGTATTGGGCCCAGTTCTGGAAAACGGCCCCGTTGCCGCCATAGGTAATCAGCTCGTGCGGATGCTGGGCCACTCGCGGATCAAGGTTGTTCTGGATCATCGCCATGATGGCTGCCGCCTGCTGGCATCGGGCCGGATAGGCACTGATCGGGCGGGCGTACATATCGTAGGTGGGACGCAGCCGGTACATGTAGATACGACCGTACTTTTCGAGCTCTTCCGCAAATTCCGGCGCCAGGACGGCGTGGTGTTTCTGCGGGAAATAGCGCAACGCGTTTTTCAGGGCCAGCACTTTCTCTTCCGGCGAAAGGATGTCCTTGCGCCGCGGGGCATGGCTGACATTTGTATCATAGGGCCTGGGCTCCGGCAATACATCCGGAATCCCCGCCAGGATATCTTCTTTGAAATGCATGGCTGCTAGCTTTCAATGTGTCCGTTAACAGCGGTCAGTACTTCTGCTTCCAGGGCTTCCGCCTCTTTCAGGATGGCGGCGGCACGGGCGATGAGCGGCGCGGCCGGGGCCTTGTCTTTCAAGCCGGAAGCATTGATGCGCACATTGAGTTCGGCACCACGGCAGGCAGCGCGGGCGGCCAGGGCGGCTACCCCGGCGTCGGATGCGGAGGCCGGATTGCCCTTGCGGGCCATTTCAAGTGCCAGCGGAAGCGCCTTCAGGGAAGCTTCCATGGTCTTGAGGGGCACGGAAGCGGCATAGAGTGTGGCCTCTTCAATGGCAGCAGCGCGGGCGGCCTTTTCCTCTTCAGTTCCCTTGGGCATGCCGAAGCAGGCCATGATGCGGTCGAAAGCGGCCGTATCTTCGTCCACCAGATCCAACAGTTCCTGCATCAGAGCCTGTCCTTTCTCAGCCACATCGGAGAATTCTTTCCAACGGTCATCCCAGCCGCGTTTGTGGGCGGAGAGATTGGCCACCATTGTACCGAGTGCAGCTGAAAGAGCACCCATGTACGCTGAGATCGAACCGCCGCCCGGAGCGGGTGATTCGGACGCCGTTTCGCGGGCGAAACCTTCCGCAGTCATCCGGACGAGCCTATGCTTGGCTGCCTCTTCCGCTTCGTCCTGCATCAGGAATTCAATGACTTTTTCTTTAGGATTGAATGGCTTGAGATCGTCGAGCGACATCGACTTGACGGCAATCTTCAGGATCTCGCTTTCATCGATACCCAGCGAACGCTGCTGACGGGCCAGATAGAACTTGCCCGCTTCGAGCAGCACTTTTTTCGGGACCAGGCCGACAATTTCGGCGCCGGTCACGCGGAGCCCGCGCGCTGCGGCGGCCCGGGATACTTCCTCATAGGCCACATGAAGAGGCGTCGCCTCAATGTCGGTGATGTTCATTGATACCTGGGCGATGCCATATTCATCGATATACCAGCCGATGGCTTTGCAGCCCTTGAGCGTGCCGGGAATCCAGATCTGTTCGCCGTTTTCGTCCTTCAGCAACTTTCCGGTCAGCGATCCGCCTTCGCGGGCCTTGCGGCCTTTTTCACGTACGTCGAAGGCAATGGCCATGGCGCGGCGGGTAGAAGTGGTGTTGAGGTTGTAGTTCACGGCCACCAGGAAGTTGCGGGCGCCTACATTGGTGGCGCCGCAGCGGGCCACCGTGTCGTTGTAGCAATCCGGGCCGAAGTCAGGGCGACGCGCCGGATCGGCCATCTTCTCGGGCAGGGCCTCATATTCGCCGGCCCGGCACACGGCCAGGTTCTTGCGTTCAGGCTTGTAGGCAGCGGCTTCATAACAGTAGCACGGAATGCCCAACTCTTCATAAAGACGCTTCGCCAGCTCTCTTGCCAACGAAGCGCATTCTTCCAGGGTGATACCGGCCACGGGGATAAGCGGAAGCACGTCCGTGGCGCCCGAGCGGGGATGGGCTCCGTGATGGTGTCGCATGTCAATGAGTTCCTGGGCCTTGGCCGAGCCGCGGAAAGCGGCTTCGCATACGGCGGCAGGTTCTCCCACGAAAGTGACGACAGTGCGGTGGGTGGCTACGCCCGGATCGACGTCCAGTACTTTGACGCCCTCGACTGATGCGATGGCGGCCACAATGCTGTCAATAACAGATTTATCGCGTCCCTCACTGTAGTTGGGGACACATTCGACAATTTGTTTCATATAATGGGTTTTATGTAGGATTCATCAGTGGATGAAACTCGCGAAATAGCCGGCAAACAGGACGTTGGTCATCAGATAGCCGATAATCGTCGAGACAGCGACGCAGATCAGGCCTGGCATCATGAAACTGTGGTTGAGCAGGTATTTTCCGATGACGGTCGTGCCGGAACGGTCGAAGTTGACCGTTGCGATATCCGACGGGTAGTTCGGGATGAAGAAATAGCCATACACGCTGGGAAGCACGCCGAGCAGCACGGGCCCGGCAATCCCCAGTTCATAAGCCAGCGGCAGCATGGCTACCACTACGGCCCCTTGCGAGTTGATGAGCACGGAGACGATGAAGAAGACAAAAGCGATGGCCCAGGGATAGTGGGTCACAAGGCCGGTCAGCATGGATTTCATCTCTTCCATGTAGTTGCCGAAATAGGTGTCGGCCAGCCAGGCGATGCCGTAGATGGCCACAACGGCCACCATGCCGGACTGCCAGACGGCGCCGGCCACGGCTTTCTTGGGTGACGCCTTGCAGAACATAATGTTGGCGGCCGCAGCCATCAGCATGATGATCTGGATGCAGATGTTCATCTTCGGCAGGGAGATGGATTCGGCTACGGAGCGTCCGTCTGCCAAATGGATCATCTGGCAGAAAGCGAAGGCCACGATGATCAGCAGGGAACCCAGGAATACGAAGACAGAAGCTTTCGCTTCCTTGGTGATGACCTTGTCGAGCGTTGTGGCGCTGTTGCCGTACATGTAGGCATACTGCTCGGGATCGGATTTGCGGCGGATGAACTCCGGATCCTTGTCGAGGTCCTTACCCCGTTTGTAAGAAGCCAGGGCTGCGCACATCAGGCCGCAGAGGCAGGCTGGGATGGTGACCATCAGTACTTGCGGGATGGTGACCATGTAGCCGTTGGCGTTGGAAATCGTGACGAATGCGACGACCGCGGCGGCGATGGGGGAGCAGGTGATACCGACTTGCGAAGCGATGGAAGAGACGGCGCAGGGACGTTCCGGCCGGATATTCTTTTTCAGGGCGATGTCGCAGATGATCGGCATCACGGTATAAACCACGTGACCGGTTCCCACGAGAACGGTGAGGAAGAACGTCACCAGCGGGCCGAGGAAAGTGATATGCTCCGGATGCTTGCGGAGCATCTTTTCGGCAATCTGGATCATCCAGTCCATACCGCCTGAGGCCTGCAGCGTACCCGCGCAAGTGACGGCGGCGATGATGATATAGATAACGTCGGTCGGGGGTGTACCCGGCTTGAGGCCGAAACCGAAAACGAGGATGGCCAGTCCGATGCCCGAAATGGCGCCGAGTGCCAGCGAACCATACCGGGAGCCCACATAGAGTGCTGCCAGGACGATCAGCAGCTCAATAATCATGGTGAAGGTCATAACTTTGTCGGAGATTTAGCTTTCAATCCTTCAAAGTTACAAGAAAAATGCTGAAACAGCAAAATAAGATTCGGGCGACCGGCCGGCCGCCCGAATCCAACTTGTCCTATTGCGGGAAATACTCCCGAAGTGCGTCCACGTACTGTTGGAATGCCTCCTGGCCGGCAGGCGTGATCCTGCAAGTGGTGCGGGGCATCTTGCCCTGGAATCCTTTCTCCACCGTGATGTAATTCGCGGCGGCGAGTTTGTCGATCTGCACGCTCAGATTGCCGGCGGTGGCGCCTGTCTGTTTCCTGAGGTAGGTGAAATCGGCTTCATCTACCCCGGCCAGGATGGACATGACGGCCAGCCGCAGTTCCGAATGCAGAAGCGGGTCGAGTTTCGGGAACATAGGCTACTTGTTCTGGAATTTCATGATGAGGCCCGTCAAGGCGAGAAGGACGCCGCCCAGCGTGAAGATGAGCAGCTGCGCTTCGCTATTGACCAGCATGGCGATCACGGCGCCGCCGACGCCCAGCAGGAAACCGCAGATGATGATGGGCCAGTTCTTGAGGAGCGCGCCCGAGAAGCATTCGGCCAGGCCCATGAGCACGACGATGATCAGGGATACGTTCATGGGAACCAGGCAAATGGCGATGACACTGAGCGTGACGGAGAAGGCACCGAATACAGACCAGACGCTGCTCAACATCTTGCTGATCTCATTCTGCGGAACGGCCACATCGTTTTTACGCATCATGCCTGCAACCGGGTAGCCGATGGCCGGCAATACAAACCACAGGAAGTTCCATTGCGGTTTGCCCGTGGCATGCCACAGGAAGTAGATGACCAGAGACATCACAGTGAGTAAGGTTCCCCATAAGAGGAAGTACTTCGCACTGTTCCGTAAGATTGCCTTCCGGCTGTTGTTCATCGTTTCGCGGATGAGCTGAAGGCTCTCCTGAGCCGTCATTTCTTTGTTTTGTTCCATAATATCAACTGTTTAACTTGTTTGCCGGGCCAAGTACAGCTGCGCAGTCTGCCTTAACCACAGTGCAAAGATAAATAAGTTTATTTTATAAACCAAATTATTTTTTAAATATTTTTCAGGCATCCACTTTTCGCCAGATGAAAAAAAAACTGGTAGGGGTCAAAAAAAGAAAACGGTGCCCCTGGCACCTCATAATAAAAGCGAAGCCGACGGCTTCGCTTTTATTATGAGGTGCCTAGCAGAATTGAACTGCTCTAACTGGTTTTGCAGACCAGCGCCTAACCTCCCGGCCCAGGCACCATGGATAGGACTACAAAGGTAGGGATTTTTTTTGATATGCCAACTTTTTTTGCGCAGGCGTTGGCAGAAAAGGTGAAAACCCGTAACTTTGAGCCTGCAAGAACGAGGTATCTGTAAGGTCATGCAGCAAAGACAGGCCATTTGGGACCGGTATCCTGTCGGCACCGTGCTGGTGCTGATGTTTCTTTGTGTCCTGCCGTGGATGATCTGGCGCGACTTTACCCCTTCCAATGAACTTCGCTATCTGAGTATTGTGGACGAAGCCCTCCGGGACGGGCATTTCTTCGCCTTTTTCAACCATGGTGAACCCTATGCCGACAAACCGCCGCTCTATCTTTGGCTGGTGATGCTCTCTCGTGTCCTTTTCGGTCAGCATTGTCCGTTTGCCCTATCGCTGTTCTCCTTCATTCCGGCCGTCGTCATCGTATGGGTGATGGACCGCTGGGTGTATGGCGCTTGCCCGGCCGACGAAAGGAATCGTCCGGACAGGTCCCGCGAGCGGATGAGCGTGGCCCTGATCCTCTGCTCGACCATTTACTGGTTGGGCCTGACTTTCTTCCTCCGGATGGACATGCTGATGGTGATGTTCATCGTCCTGGCCCTGTACGCCTGGTTCCGCAACCGGCCGTGGCTTTTTGCCCTTTATACCTTCCTGGCCCTTTTTACCAAAGGACCGGTCGGAATCCTCATGCCGCCACTGACCCTTGCGGTCTATTGGATTTCGTGTCGGATCCGGGGAAAGGCAAAGGATCCGGATCCAAGGCACCGGCTCGGCCGCTTCCTGGGTTGGCGCTTCTTGTTGCTGGTCGGCGGTCTCTGTGCGGTTTGGTTTACCTTCGCCTGGCTGGATGGCGGTTCTGCTTATCTCCAGAATCTCTTGTTCCACCAGACAGTGGACCGGACCGTCCGTGCTACCCACCATCAGCAACCCTTCTGGTACTATCTGGAATTCATCTGGCTTGTCATGCTGCCGTGGGGCTTCTTTACCGTCCCTGTGTGTGTGGCCTCACTGATCAAACGGGAGAATACCGCCGTTCCGCAGACGGAGGCGGCCCGGGCTGAGAAACTGATGCGCTGTGCCTTTTTCGCAACCTTCTTCATGCTCAGCCTATCGAGCAGCAAACTGCCCGTGTATCTGCTGCCCGTCTTCCCGTTTGCCGTGTATCTGCTGCCGCTTTATATCCGGCGCAAGGGATGGCAACGCTGGACCCTTGCGATGCTGGCTGTCTCCGCGGCGGCAGGGATGCTGATTGGCCTGGCCCTCTTTCTGGAAACGGTGTTCAACAAGCAGATCCCGTCGCTGGCCCCGTATGATTTCGCGGCCAGTCCCTGGATGGGTTTTACGGGTGTCCTCGTTTTCTTCGGCGGGCTGTTTGTCCTGCTGCGCGCTTTCCGCACGCATGACGCCTTTCCGGAAATCCGCCCGCTGGCCTTCACGATCTTCGCCGGTTTCCTGGCACTTGCACCTTTAATCCATCCCTCCAATGAATTCCTGGGCTACGGTGCCATATGCCGCGACGTGCCTGCCGGAGAAAAGGTCTATGTGATGGAGGATATCCGTCGCCCGGAAAACATGGATGTGTATCTGGGGCAGGATGTCGTTGTCGTCCATTTTGGTGAGCCGGTTCCGGCGGAAGGCGTCTTGCTGACCCGTGATACTTTCTCGGATCCGGCCTTGGAAGGTCGTCCGCACCATGTCCACGGGAGCCGCATTATCTGGTATCTTTCATCGTCCGAAGCATCTCAGGCATGGTAATCTAGATAATGGGTTCGGCTGGGAAAATTGGAGAAGTGAAGTGCATGCGCCTGCCGTCTTCCGGATGCCGGAACGACAGATAGGCGGCGTGGAGCATCAGCCGGCTGGCTGGCGCACCGCCGTAGAGACGGTCTCCGACAATCGGCCGTCCCAGACCGGCTGGATGGGCGCAATGGACGCGGAGCTGGTGTGTGCGGCCCGTGTAGGGAATCAGGCGGAGGAAGGCTTCACCGGACTCAGATGCTTCCAGTACTTCGTATTCCGTGACGGCGGGTTTGCCATGGTCCGGATCGACTTGCTGCCGCGGGCGGTCATACCAGTCAGGGGCAAGGGGAAGAAGAATCTTACCGCGCCTGCCTGCTTGCAAGGCAGGTGCGCTGGCACTACCGGCGGGTGCCGCCACACGGGCGAGATAGGCTTTCGTCACTTCGCGTTGCTCGAATTGCTGCTGCAGCGCGACCTGCGCTTCCGGGATCTTGGCAAATACCATCAATCCGGAAGTGTCCATGTCGAGCCGGTGGCAGGCCAGGACGGGTGCGCCGCAAAAAGCCGTCAGCCAGTCTTGCAGCGACTGTCGCGTAGGCACGCCCGGAACGGGGCGTCCCGGAACGGCCAGCATGCCGGCCGGTTTTTCGGCTACGACCAGCCAGGTATCTTCATGCCGCACGACGGGTTCCGAGATGACCCAGTGGGCATCGCTTTCCAGCGGATTGGGCATCACTTCCAGGCCCTGCATCATCCAGGTCAGCAGAGGACCGCATTTCCCAGTGCAAGCGGGGTAAAAAGCGCCGGCATGCCGTACCTCGCGGGCAGGGGAGGCCCCGTACCAGAATTCCCCGATGGCCAGGGGCTTCAAATCGTGCTCCAGCGCGTAGTGCAGGAGTTTGGGCGCAGCGCAGTCGCCCGTTCCGCCGGGTGGAACCAATCCGCGGTCCGCGAAAATCTGCCGGATGGAACGGCGTTCGCCCCGGCCGTTCCGTACGACATACTGGTCGAACAGCCACTCTTGCAGCCGCCGGGATTCTTCCGGAGATGTGCTGCGGATGTCATCCGGCGACCAGGCAAAGATGGGCGGTACGAATCCCTCTACGAAGGCACTGCCGCCTGCCATGCCGGAAAAGGCATACAGGAAAGAGTGGTCTTCTACCTCCAGGATGCCCATCATCTTGCCTTCCGCAAAGCGGGCCCGAAGCGCGGGCGAGGCATCGATGCGGGCAGCCAGCTCGCGGGCAGCTTGCACAATGTCAGGGGACGGCGTGTAGCAGAAAGGATTATTCAACATAGAGGACCAGCCCCTTGAGGTAGGCACCTTCCGGATGATAGATGTTCACGGCATGGTCGGCGGGCTGGTTCAGCCGGTCTATGATGCGGACACTGCGGCCGGTCTCGGCGGCAGCGCTGAAGACCGCCAGGGCGAACGTTTCGCGGTCCACCACTTGCGAGCAACTGAAAGTAAAGATAATCCCGCCCGGTGCTACGGCGCCGATGGCGGCGGCGTTGAGGCGCTGGTAGGCGCGCAACGCATTGTTGAGGGCGCCGCGGTGTTTGGCGAAGGCCGGCGGATCGACGATCATCAGGTCGTAGGCATCCTTGGGGGCGGCCTTGACAAAATCGATGGCGTCGCAGCACAAGGCGCGATGCGGTGCCGCGGGACCGAAATTCAGCGTGATATTCTCTTTTACCAGTTCCACGGCCCGGGCTGAACTGTCCACGGAATCCACGGAGCGCGCCCCGCCGGCCAGCGCATAGACGCTGAAACCGCCGGTATAGCAGAATAGATTGAGCACGTTCCGCCCCTGGGCATATCGCTCCACGAGGGCGCGGTTCTCCCGCTGGTCAAGGAAGAAACCGGTCTTCTGCCCGTTCTCCCAATCTACCAGGAATCGGTGTCCGTTTTCCAGCACGGGACGCGGGCAGAGCGACGAGGTGCCTTCCGCACGCCAAAGATAACCGTCGCCCAGATTGAGGCCGGCTTTGAAAGGCGCCGTTCCGGCACTCTTATCATAGACAGCACGCAGTTTGTCCCCATAGACGGTCCGAAGCGCCGCGGCGATGGCTTCGCTGGCGCGGAACATGCCGGCTGAATGCGCCTGCAATACGCAGACGCCGTCGTACCAGTCGATAATCAGGCCCGGAAGTCCGTCGCCTTCTCCGTGGACGAGCCGGTAGCAGTTGGTGGCCGGATTGTCGGCCAGCCCGAACGCCTGCCGCGCGGCCAGGCAGCGTTGAAGCCGGTCGGCCCAGAAAGCGGCGTCCGGTCCGCCCGCAGGCATGTCATCGGCAAAACTGAGGATCCGCACGGCAATCGAACCGATCTGGAAATGTCCCCAGCCCAGGAATTCCTTTTCGGCCGAATACACGGCTACGGCGTCGCCTTCAGCCGGATCCGGCCCTTCAATGCCGCCGACGGCTCCTGAGAAAACCCAGGGGTGGAAACGCCGCAGCGATTCATCGCGGCCTTTCTTGAGATAGAGGCGGGTCATGGGCGCGGAGAGGCAAGCAGGGCTTTGTACATTTTGACACAGATCCAGGCATCTGTGGCGGCGTAGAGCTGCTGGGCGTCTGAAAGAGGTTCGGCCTCCCAGTTGGAACACTGCTGTGCCTTGGAAACTTTCTGGCCGAGGATGATGGCGGCCATCTTGCGGACGCTCTTTTCCTTGATGCCGAACTGGCCGCCGAAGGACTGGAGGTCCATGAAGCGGTGCGGCTCGAAGGAACAATAGTACTGCAGTCCGTGGATATCTTCATAGATGGCGGCACCGATCTTGGTGATATGGGGATTGGCCATGATGTCGGCCACGGCTTGCGGCAAGCCGAGTTCCCGCAGGCGGAAAAGGAAGGCTTCCGTCTCGCTGGAGAGTTGCAGCAGCGCCGTATGGTTCCGGGGCTGATGGGCTTGGAAGACGGGTTTCGTCTCGGTATCGAAGCCGATGAAACGCTGGGCGGAAAGGTGCGCGACGGCGTAGTCGAGTTCAGGGCCGGGACCGGTGATGACGTGGATGCTGCCGGGGAAGGCGGCCAGTTCCATCTGTTCTATCTCTTCAGGCGTAATGGTCTCTTGAAACATGCTAGCGGAGGGTAGGGGCGATCAGCGCGTAGGTGTAGGGCAGGAGTTCCTCGATCCGTTTCAGGTTGTTCTGGTCCAGGTTGTTGTGGGAAAAAGGAACCTGTTTGGTGGTCTGGTCTTCGGTGCCGGTCTTACGTCCGTACTTGAATTCGTGGGTGAGGAGGCCTTCCTGGGTCAGGTATTCGTCTTCGAGCAGGTTGCTGGGTACGGAAATATAGGCTTCAACCTTGGTGGGCGTGATGCGGTACGCCAGGTTGCCGTCTTCGCGCAGGGTATTGTAGCATTCGATGGCCGTATAGACCGCCGGATCGATGAAGGTGATCTCGTCGGCGATCAGGTCGCGATACGGGTAGCGTCCGTCCTCGCGGTATTCCCGGAGTTCGGCCAGGGTCTCGTTGAGGGTCTCCAGGTGGAAAGGATAATGGGTGCAGCCCAGGATGATCGCGCGGATCGGAGTGCCCTTGCCGCTCTGACGGTGGCGCTCCAGCAGCGAGACCATGTTGAAACGCGCATAGTTTTCGGCGCTGTTGAGTTGGAGGGACGCATAGCCGCCGGCAGGGCTGCGGCGGGCCAGCATCCGGTTCTCGGTGAAATCGAAATTGTAGGCTTTCAGCAGCTCCTGGCGGATGCTGCCGTCGGACTCACCGAGCGCCGGGCCGCGGTAGCCGGCACGCGGGGCGAAGAGGAGGGGATTGACGTAGTCGGGATCGGAATCCACGGCTTCGGCGAAACCGTAGCCGCTCTGGTTGACGATATCCACCGTCGTGGTGATGCCGCGGGCGGCCAGTTCTTCGCGGAGGGTCCGTTCATACGCGCCGGAAGCGATGGTGCCGGGCGTAGCCAGCACGCCGATGGCGAAGGGCGCTTCATTGCCTTTGAGATTCAGCTCGTCGAGCGTGGCGGTCACGCCGGCATTGATCACACCGATCACCTTGACGCCGGTATGTGTCTGTTCAAGCATCGACTTGATCAGGTCGAGCGCATAGGCGGTAGCCGTGTTGCAAGCCACGACAATGATCTTGGCCCGGGGTTTCCGGCCAGTGGGCGTTTCCTCGATAGCGTTGGCGAAATAGTCGTCGTCCAGCAGGAAGAGCGCGTCTTTCAAGGCGAGTTCCCGCAGGTATTCGCTGTTGCCTTCGGCGTCATAGTTGCCGTAGGGCATATTGGCCTGGTCGGCCAGATAGACGAAATGCTCGCCCGCAAAATCCAGGATGCTGTCGCGGCCTTCCAGCCCGGTGATGTTGTCGAAGTGGTCGAGGCTGAGCAGTTTCTCGAGTACAGTCAGTCCGCCGGTTCCCGAATCGAAAACCCCGATGGGAAGACTGCGCATCTCGTTGGGGTATTCATTGAATTCGACATAGAAATTGGAGGCTGTGTCATAAAGTGCCTTGTTGACGACAGCCATATTGTCGACCGGCATTTCTATCTTGCGGCAACCTGCCGGAAAAAGCAGCAGGAGCAACAGGGCGGCGACGAGTCCGGAGAGCGAAATCCTGTTCAGCATTTTTTTGCGTTTAGATGGCAAATTTATTAAATTTGTAGGATATAAAGAAATCCGAGATGAAAAAGCATTTTCTAATGGCCCTGGTGCTCATCCCGTTGATGGGTTTCGGCCAGAATCGTGTCCAGAATTACATCGACCGGCAGATGAAGACTGACTCGCTGCTGATCAACGCTGTGGTCGGTATCCTCGCCGTTGACGCTGACGGCCGGGAGATCGCTTCCTGGAATCCGGATATGCCGTTGCTGACGGCATCGACGATGAAAACCATCACGACGGGCCTTGGCTATGAAGTCCTCGGCCCCGGTTACCGGTTCTCCACCCGGATTGCGTATGACGGCAAGATCGTCGATGGGGTGCTCAACGGCAACCTGTATATCGTCGGCGGCGCCGATCCGACGCTTGGCTCCCGGGATACGATCGCATTCCCGATAGATTCAATCTTCGGCGTCTGGGCCAAGGCTGTTCAGAAAGCCGGCATCCGCCGCATCAAAGGCCGCATCATCGGGGATGACCGGATCTTTGAAGAAGAGAACATTCCCGCGAGCTGGGCTTACGGCAATATCGGCTACGACTGGGGCAGCGGTACCTCCGGATTGTCGTTCTGTGAGAACCAGAGCCTTTTCCAGATCGAGGCCGGCATGTCGGAAGGCGATCCGGTCCGCATCACGCCGCTCGGACCGCAGTCTCCTTATATTACTTACATCAATGAAGCCATTACCGGCAAGCGGGGGTCCGGGGACAATACGGAGTATTACGCTTCCAGCATCGCAGCGGTCGGCAAATTTGTCGGTACCTACGGTGTCGATGCCAAACCCCGGAAACTGGCTATGTCCAACAAGTACGGACCGGTGACCTGCGCGGCCGAGTTTGCCAGATTCCTCAGTGAAAAGAAAGGCATCGGATGCAAAGGCGCCTCCGACATCCGCCAGATGGAGTACGACTTCATCGCCCCTTCCCAGAAAGACCTGACCTATATCGCGGAAACCTTCTCTCCCGAACTTCGCCGGATTGTCAAGGTAACCAATACTATCAGCAACAACTTCTTCGCCGAGACCATCTTCAAGATGGTCGGCAAAAAACTGGTGGAACGGGAGACCGGCCAGGAATTCCTCGGCATCACCTATGGCCGTGCCAGTCATGTCATCAAGGAGTATCTCAAGGAGAAGGGCGTTTCCACCTACGGCTATACACAGGATGACGGCAGCGGCCTTTCCCGCCAGAATTACGTATCCCCGCGTTTCTTCACGCGCTTCTATGCGATGATGGCGGAAAACCCGGATTTCGAGGAGTACCTCGCGAGCTTCCCTGGCCCCGGCCGGCCTGGCACGCTCCGGACCGTGCTCAATAACGCCGATCCCGAACTGAAGAAAACCATCTATGCCAAGAGCGGTTCGCTCTCGAATGTGCGCTGCTATGCCGGCTATGTCGATTCGCAGCGCGGTCTCATCCGATTCGCCATCATGCTCAACAACTACGACGCCCCGACGAGCCGGATGATGCCCAAGGTCGAGGGCTTCCTGGAAGAACTGGCCAAATATGGAGCAAAACTTTAACAACAACTATAATCAACCCCAATAATGCTTACATTATCCAAAAAGGCGCAGGCCATGCCTGCATCCCCGATCCGCAAACTCGTCCCCTTTGCGGATGCGGCCAAGAAACGCGGGATCAAGGTGTATCACCTGAATATCGGTCAGCCTGACATCGAGTCTCCCCAGGAAGCGCTCGACGCCGTGAAGAACAACAAACTCAAGGTGGTGGCATACGCCAAGAGCGGCGGCAACGATTCGCTGCGCGAGGGCCTCTCCCGCTACTACAAGGGAATCGGCATCGACGTGGAAGCGGCTGATATCAACATTACCAACGGTGGCAGCGAAGCCCTGCAGATCGCCCTTTCGGTGACCTGCGATCCGGATGACGAAGTGATTGTCTTCGAGCCGTTCTATACCAATTACAATTCCTTCGCCCTGCAGAACGACGTGAAACTGGTGCCCATCACCACGCACATCGAGGACGGTTTCGCCCTTCCTCCGATGAGCGAGGTCGAGAAACACATCACCCCCAAGACCAAAGGTGTGGTCATCTGCAACCCGGGTAACCCGACGGGCTGCCTCTACACGAAGGAAGCCCTTCTCGAGTTGGGTGAGATTGCCAAGAAATACGGTCTTTTCATCTACGCCGACGAGGTGTACCGCGAATTCTGCTATACCGATGCTCCGCACTTCTCCTGCATGCACATCCCCGGCCTGGAGCAGCATGTCATCCTGCTTGACTCCGTGTCGAAGCGCTACAGCCTCTGCGGCGCCCGTATCGGTTATCTCGTCTCCCGGAACAAGGAAGTGATGGCGGCCGTGATGCGCTATGCCCAGGCCCGCCTTTGCTCGCCTTCCTATGGCCAGATTGCTGCTGAGGGAGCGCTGGATGCGCCTGCTTCCTATTTCAAGGCTGTCCGGGATGAGTATATCCATCGCCGCGACGTACTGATCGACGGCCTGCAGAAGATGAAAGGCGTGATTGCGCCGCGTCCGATGGGCGCATTCTATGCAGCTGCCCAGCTGCCGGTCGATGACAGTGAGGCCTTTGCCAAGTGGCTGCTCGAAGAATTCAACTACAACGGGGAAACGGTGATGGTCGCCCCGATGGCCGGTTTCTATGCAACGCCCGGTCTGGGCCGCAACCAGATCCGCCTGGCGTACGTGCTCAAGGAAGAAGACCTCAAGCACGCGCTGGTCTGCCTCGAGAAAGCACTCGAGACGTATCCCGGCCGCACACGTTAGCACACACTATCCTTAAACATAATGCCGATGAAAAAAACGATTCTATGGAGAGGCTGGGCTGTCGTCCTGACAGTCCTGTTGCTCGTCCCGGTCTCGGTCTTTGCACAGGGCACCCGCTCGGTGTCCGGCACAGTGACCGATACCCGGAATGAACCTCTGGTCGGTGTTACCGTCCACAATGAAGCTTCCGGCCAGTATACGACTACGGGCGCGGCGGGTGAATATACCATCCGCGCCGGGGCCGATGACCGGTTGACTTTCACGTATATTGGTATGATCACGCAGACCGTGCAGGTGTCCGGCCGCAGTGTCGTCAACATCATCATGAGTGACGATACCGAGATGCTGGAGGAGACCATTGTGGTCGGTTACGGTACTGCCAAGAAGATCAGTTCCGTGGTCGGCGCTTCGACCCTGGTCCGGTCGGACGCTTTCACCAAGATTCCGGCGGCCAGTGCCGGTGATGCCCTGCAGGGCAAGGTTGCCGGTCTGCAGGTGTACACCAGTTCCGGTGAGCCGAGCGCTTCGGTTTCGATGCGTCTGCGCGGTGTCAACTCCATCAATGCGTCGAATACGCCGCTGTTCATCCTCGACGGTACGCCGGTGGATGTAGCGATTTTCACCGCATTGAACCCCAACGATATCGAGAACGTGACGGTAATGAAGGACGCTTCCTCCACCGCCATCTACGGTTCCCGTGCCGCCAACGGTGTGATCTACATCACGACCAAGAAAGGTGCCGGCGAAAAGCCGACCGTGACGGTCAGCGGTTCGTACGGTATCTCCAACATGGCCCAGTTCCCGATGGAACTGATGAATGCACAGGAATGGTTCGAGTTCCGCGAGCTGGCGGATCCCAGCCTGAAGCAGAACGCCCAGTTCCAGGAACTCAAGGATTTCCGTCTGAAGAACCACATCGAGACTGACTGGCGCAAATGGATCCTCAACGAAAACGCTCCGACCTGGAAGGCCGACCTCAGCGTTTCGGGCCGCAGCGAGCGCAGCGATTATTATATTTCGCTGGGCGCTTTCGACCGGACCGGTATCGAGCCGTTCTCCGACATGGAACGCTACTCGATCCGTTCGAACGTCAACAGCAAGATCGCCGAATGGCTCAAGATCGGTATCAATCTCAACCTGACCTGGCAGTCCCACCATACGGCGGGTTATTCGACCACCAGCACGGGTTACTACAACCCGATGAACATCGTGGCCTGGGGCCTTCCGTATGCTACGCCTTATGAAATCATCACGGATGCTTCCGGCAATTTCGTGGGCTACGGCGACGAACCGGATTACATCACTGACTTGGGCATGTGGAACTATTTCCGCCGGATGGAGGCCCAGCCGACGAAACGGACCACGGCCCGTCTGAACGGCAATCTCTATCAGGAAATCACCCCGTTCAAGGGCTTGACGCTCCGTGCCGTGCAGGCCATCGAGGGCTCGGATTACCGCTATACCGGCAAGGTGCTGCCCAACCACATCAACCTCGCCACGGTGACGGAAGAGTCCTTCGAGCGTTTCTATCGCCTGACTTCCACCAATACGGCTGAATACAAGTTCGCCATCGCGCGCGACCACCACTTCGTGCTGCTGGCCGGTCACGAGTCGATCTATTCGAACGATGAGTATTTCTCCACCTGGACCAACGGCCAGACAGATGAACGCCTGACGAACGTCAACCACGGTACGCAGGCCAATCTTCCTTCGTACACTTTCTCGGAGGTCGCCTACAACTCCTTCTTCTCCCGCCTGTCCTATGACTTCGCCGACAAGTATTATCTGGACCTTACCTACCGTATCGACGGTTCCTCGCTCTTCGGCGCGAACCGCCGCTACGCCAGCTTCTGGTCGGTCGGTGCGATGTGGAACCTCAAGAAGGAGCACTTCCTCGAAGGAGTGGACTGGATCGACAACCTCCAGCTGAAAGCCTCTTATGGTACGATGGGTAACTCCGGCATCAGCAATTACCGGGCTTACGGTCTTACCTCCTCCGGACGTCTTTATGACGGCCAGTCTTCCTGGTACATCTCCTCGCTCAGCAATCCGAACCTGACCTGGGAGACCCTGGAGGCCCTCAATGCCGGCATCAACGGCCGTCTGTGGAACCGCTTGACCTTCAATGTGGAATTCTACAACAAGAACACCAAGGACATGCTCATGTATATCCCGTACTCCTACATCTCCGGTTTCTCCGGCGGCTGGGGCAACGTGGGCTCGATGCGCAACCGCGGTGTGGATGTGGAACTGAAGCTCGACGTGGTCAACACGAAAGACTGGTACTTCGGCCTGGGCTTCAACATGAACTACAACAAGAACGTCATCACCGAGCTGTATGACGGCCGCGACGAGTTCGTGGACGGCAGTTCCGGCCTGAAATTCCAGGTCGGCCACGCTTACGGTGAATTCTTCCTCGTTGACTTCGCAGGTGTGGACCCGGCCAACGGCAAGTCGCTCTGGCGCAATGCGGACGGTACGCTGACGAGTACCTATACCGAGAGCAACGCCGTATTCCTTGGCAAGAACCGTTTCGCTCCCTGGTCGGGCGGCGCTTCGGTCGATGCCAGCTGGAAGGGTCTTTCGTTCAATGCGACCTTCTCGGGCGTGGTCGGCAAATACATGGAGAACTACGACCGCTATTTCGTGGAGAACCCGAGCTTCGCCGACGAGTCGAACATGACCAAGCGGATGAAGAACATCTGGACCACGCCGGGCCAGATCACCGACATCCCGAAGGCCGGCGAGGCTGTCCGTCACGACAGCCGCTTCATCGACAACGCTTCGTTCGTCCGCCTGAAGAATGTGCAGCTGTCCTACACGTTCCCGAAGAAACTGATGGACCGCTCCGGCTTCATCGGCGGTGCGAAGATCTATGTTTCCGGACGTAACCTGTTGACATTTACCAAGTACACGGGCTGGGACCCGGAGATCGACGCCATCACCGCCATGGGTAACTACCCGAACACGCGCCAGATGGTATTCGGTGTCGAGTTGACTTTCTAATCAAGGAGGATCCACTATGAAAAAGATTATATTCAGCCTTTGTGCCCTCGCTATGATGTTCGTCTCGGGTTGCAACCTGGACCTGAAACCGACGAGTTCCATCTCGACGGAAGAAGCGCTCCGCTCCATGGATGACGCGCAGAAACTCCGTCGCGACCTCTATATCACGATGCGCAACAGCCTGACGTCAGGTGCTCCGGTTTATCTGATGGAGCTGATGTCCGACTCGTTCCACGGCTCCATCACCTACGGTAACCGCAATGGTGAATACTACAAGTGGGAGATGCGTTCCACTTTCGGCAATGTTGAGTCGCTCTGGTCGAGCGCCTACTACCTGGTCATGCTGGGCAATTTCCTCGAGGAAGGGATTCCCGCCCTGCAGGCCGAGGCCACGGCCTCTGAAAAGGCGCAGTACGACGTGATCCTCGGTGAAAGTGCTTTCGCCAAAGCCTATGCGATGTTCATCCTGACCGAACTGTTCTGCAAGAACTATTCGTCCAGCGCTTCGTCCGACTATGGCGTGATGCTTTCCGACAAGACTTTCACGACCCCGAGTGACCAGTCCACCTATGTGGGCCGCAGCACGCTGACGGAGACGTATGAATACATTGAGCGGAACCTGGCGAAAGCCGAGCAGCTGCTCGGTTCGGTCACGGGTGAGGAAGGCGCCATCTACATTACCTCCGATGCCGTCAAGGCCATGCAAGCCCGTGTCGCACTGACCAAGGGTGATTACAGCAAGGCCGCCGGCCTGGCCGCTTCGCTGGCCGACAACGGCCGCTACCCGCTGCTCACCACGCAGGATGAGTTCACGGCCCTTTGGAACAACGACAGCGGCAAGGAGTGCATCACCCAGTTCTGGGCGAGCATCCTTTCCACGCCGAACACCAACGACTATGGCTACATCCAGTTCACGGGCGGCCTCTATGCGCCGAACTACATCCCGGAGAAATGGATCGTGGATGCGTACGACCGCAATGACCTCCGTTTCACGACCTGGTTCCGCCGCACGCAGGTGAACCTGGGCAACTTCTCGGGTACGGTGTATCTCTGCTTCAAGTTCCCCGGCAACCCGGAACTGATGGCCTCGACGACCGCTTCGACCTATATGCACAAGATCAAGCCGTTCCGCATTGCGGAGCAGTATCTGATCGCTGCAGAGGCCTATGCGATGTCGAACCAGCCCGAGCAAGCCTGCACCTATCTCAACCGGCTCCGTGCCAGCCGTATTCCGGGCTATGCCGACCGCCACTACACGGGTGACGAGCTGATGGCCCAGATCAAGATGGAACGCGCCAAGGAGCTTTACGGGGAAGGCTTCCGCTTCAAGGATCTCAAGCGTTGGAATGAAGGATTCGCCCGCAGCGAAGCCCAGGACAAGAACCTGGTCATCGATGCCGGCAGCACGTACACCGAACTGATGAGCCGCACGGCTTCCGACCCGTTCTTCGTATGGCCGATCCCGCAGGCCGAGATCGATTCCAATCCCCAGATCCGTTCGCAGCAGAATGCAGGTTATTAACAGTGAAAACAGTGTGCTATGAAAAAGTTACTTACTTCTTTATCCGTTTGGATGGTAGCCCTCTTCGCACTTGTTTCCTGCGAACAGACCAGCTATCTCTATCAACCGACCAACGAATGCCTGACCTTCAGCACCAACAGCGGGGCCTGGCTTTTCACGGATGAACCCGTGATCGAGTTCCAACTCATCCGAGGTGTCATCAATACGGATCTGACGGTCAATCTGACCCTTGCCGGCGACGGCCTATTCTCTCTGGAAACGCCTGCCCAGGTGCATTTCGCTGCCGGCGAATCGACTTCGACCGTCCGTGTCGGGTATGACGCAGATCAGGCTGAAGCGGGCGAAGCCTACAGCTTTACCGTCTCGTTCGATGAAGCGAAAGTCTCTCCCGCCGGCTGGAACACCTTCTCCGGCACCCTGACGATGCCGGGCGGCGACGATTCGGAATTCGTGGACTATGCCACGGTGGAATTCTATCAGGGCAAGATGAACAGTTCTGTCCATCTGTATGATGAATTGTATGCTACGCTCCAGGTTTCCAAGTATGACAAGACCAAGTACCGGATCCGCAATGCGATGAACTCGGGCGTCGATCTCGACTTCACGCTGGCTTCCGACGGCGTGGTCTATCTGCTCAACGAAACGGAAGAATGCCCGTATGACGGCGAGCAGTACATCAAGGTCCCGAGCACCATCGAGTATGAGGGCGAACTGGTCACCTTCTGGATCGACCCGAACCCGAAGTACAACAAGGTGGACGCCAACATCGGTACCGGCGAGTACACGATGGACATGACACCGGACGGTGGTACGTCCATCACCTGGTACGTCTGGATGGAGACCGCTTCGCGGGGCATCCTGACCTTCGGCGACGGTGACGACGGCTGGTGGCGCATGTACTACGATGTGGTGAACAAGAGCCCGCGCCCGAATCCGGATGCCGACTTCATGAAGCTGGGCAAGGTCGAATTCTACCAGGGCAAGATGAATGCGAGCGTCACCTCTGAAAAGGTGTGGCATTCGACCCTACTGGTCAACAAGTACGACCCGACCCGCTACCGCATCAAGAATGCGATGAACTCCGACATCGACCTCGACTTCACGCTGGCTTCCGACGGTGTGGTCTATCTGCTCAATGAGACGACGCTCTGCCCGTACGACCAAGAGCAGTACATCAAGATCCCGAGCACCATCATCTACGAAGGCGAACCGGTCACTTTTTGGATCGACCCGAACCCGAAGTACAACAAGGTGGACGCCAACATCGGTACCGGTCCGTACACGATGGACATGACACCGGACGGCGGTACGTCCATCACCTGGTACGTCTGGATGGAGACCCCTTCGCGCGGTATCCTGACCTTCGGCGACGGGGATGACGGCTGGTGGCGCATGTATTACGATGTAACGGAAGTTTACTATTAAGGATGGGAAGGATTGCCGCAAAACTGGGAGCGCTCTGCCTGCTGGCGGCGGCTCTCCTTTCCTGCAAGCCGCAAGGTGAACGGTATCTCTGCAACTACCGGGTTGCAGAGATATCGACCACCGACAGTACCGTCCTGGCCGGGTTTGCGGCCAGGAACGGCCTGTCGGACGGTGTGCACCGCGACCTGATGAGCCACTGCCTGGTCCTTCAGAAAGGCCCCGAGAAGATCTGCATCATTTCCAATGACCTGATGGAGGTCGGTATCGAGACGGCCGACGAGATCCGTGCCGCTATTGCCGAGAAATCCGGCCTGCCGATGGACCACATCCTGATGCATTGCATCCATACGCACTCCGCCCCCCGGACGGGCGGTTGGTGTGCTGAGGAAGGCAAGCCCAACTACGCGTATGCCCAGAAGGTGCGCCGCGTGGTGGTGGAAAATGCCGTAGCTGCCATTTTGGATGATGCCGCTTTCCGCCCGTTTGAGATGGAATTCGGTCACGGCACGAGCGACATCAACTACAATCGCTGCGACAAAGATGGCTTCTGCAACAAGGACGCGTATGTGCTCCGGCTGGTGGATCCCAAGACCCATAAGCCCATGGTCTCGCTGGTCAACTATTCCTGCCATCCTGTGAGCCTCGGCCCCGGCAGCTACAAGGTGTCGACCGATTTCCCGGGCTTTTCCTGCGACTCGCTTTCCAAAGCGTGGGGCGGGGAAGTGGTCCATTTCACCAGCGCCAGTGGCAATGCCGATCCGGCATACGGCATCAAGAAGGATGTCGAGGCTGCGGAACGCAATGGTTGGCAGTTGGCTACGGACTTGAAAGACATCTCCTTCCAGAAGATTCCTTTCGACGGAAGCTTCACCCTGAAGAACACCCGCATCGACTTGCCTTATCGGGCTGATACCATCACGGTGGACTTGATCCGCCAGCATGTGGCTGAGGTCACGCAGTGGAAGAACACGGTGTCCGCCTCCTGGGTGGATGATGTGAACTACTGGGCCAAATACACCATCGAGGATATCGAGGCCGGCCTTGTGGAGAACACGTTGCCGTTCTACGTCGAGGCTCTCAATCTGGGCGGCGTTGTGCTGTTCTTTACACAGGGCGAGCCTTTCATGGAGTATCAAGTTGCGCTTCGCGAGCGCTTCCCCGGCACGCCGCTGCTGTTCATTGCCTACACCAACGGCCAGAATTCCTATTTGCCGAGCAAGACGGCCTTCGAGGATACAAGCGGCAAGTACGACTATGAGGTCAAACAGATGCATGTCTATATCGGCGCACCGTATCCGCTGTCCGAGCGGATGCCGGATGTCTATCTGGACGGCATCACAGACATTGTAAGGGAAGTCCTCAGTCCCGCCGAAGAGGGACTCACTTCCCAGATCATTCCCAAGCCCCGGAGCTTCCAAAGCTCCGAGGGCTTTTTTCATTTCGGGAAGGCCTGTGGGGTGGCCGTTGAGGCTGCGGATCCGCTTTTCCGGGAAGTGGCGGACGATTTCGCCGCCGTCCTGGGCCTGCCCGCTGCTCCTTCCGGCGAAATCCTGATTCGCCAGGTAGCCGGACTGGACAAAGAGGCCTACCAGCTGACTGTAACGCCTGAATCCATTGTGATAGAGGCTTCTGCCCCGAACGGGGCTTTCTACGGCACGCGGAGCGTGCTGCAACTTTTGCCGCCTGACGTCCTTTCCCGGGGCGCACGCGGCACGGCGGTACCCTGTTGCCGCATCGAGGACGCGCCCGTGATGCCGTACCGGGCTATCATGGCCGATGTGGCGCGCCATTTCCAGTCCAAGGAAGAGATCGAGAAAGTCATCGACATCCTGGCACTGCACAAGATCAATACGTTCCACTGGCACCTGACCGACGACCAGGGCTGGCGGATTGAAAGCAAGCATTATCCTGACCTGGTGAAAGCCGGGCCCTATTATACCCAGGAGGACCTGCGCGAAGTGGTGGAATACGCCCGTCGCCGCTATGTCACGGTCGTGCCGGAAGTGGAACTTCCCGGTCATGCCCTGGCGGCCCTTTCGGCCTATCCGGTCTTCTCCTACCATCCCGACTCGACGATCCACATCGCTACCGAGCTGGGCATTTACGATGAAATCTTTTGTCCGAGCGACACGACCTATACATTTTTTACAACCCTCTTTGAAGAGCTGTTCGATATCTTCCCTTCGCCGTATTATCATATCGGCGGTGATGAATGCCCGGAAGATGACGGCAGCCAGGCCGCTTTCATCGTCCGCATCACGGAATTCCTGCAGGCGCATGGCAAGGAAGTGATAGCATGGGACGAGGTGGTGGACCGCGGCGCCACACCCGGCACCATCGCGCTGTCTTACCGCGGGCATGCACCGGGACGCCGCGCCCTGGAAAAAGGGATGCGGACCGTCTTCACCCCGAACCGCTGGTGCTATCTGGATTATTATCAAGAGGAAGGGGACGGCTATCCGTCCCAGCCCTATTTCCTGCCCCTGTCCAAAGTCTATAACTACTATCCCGTCAGCGATACGGTCGCGGCGGATGTCCGTCCGCGGATTCTCGGGGTTGAGGGCTGCCTCTGGACGGAATTCGTCCAGACACCGGAACATTTTGAACACATGCTCTTCCCACGTGCGCTCGCACTTGCTGAGACAGGCTGGACTCCGAAATACGACCGGGACTATGCCGATTTCTGCCGGCGGCTCGTTCCCGACCTGCAGCGGCTGGATGCGAAGAATGTCCGTTACAGCCGGGCTTACGAGAATGTGCTCTTCATGCATGACGATTTCGAGGAGGACCGCTATGATGAGACGCGGCTGAACCTGCAGCTGGATTACCCGGGTGCAGAGATCCGCTACACGACCGACGGCACGGCGCCTACGCGGAAGTCACTGCTTTACACCGGTCCGACTGTCAGGATCGATCCGGGAACACGGGTCCGGGCCCAGGGGTTTGACCGTATCACGGGCCGCAAGGTTGGGAAAGAGGCTGTGAAGACTTTCGGCATCGCTGGTCTCATGCCCCAGCCGGAGAAGGTGGATGTATGGGATGGCACTTTCCGGCTGAGTCCCTCGACCGTCGTTTGGACTGAGCCGGGCGATACGAGCCTTCACGCGCTGCTTCGTTATCTGGACGGGCGGGTCGCGCTGCATCGGGCAGAATCCCGGCCTGAAAAGAATTACATCCGTTTTCAACACGACGCGCGGATGGGTGTCGAAGCGTATGTCATGCAGATCACGCCTGCGGGCATCACGATTACCAGTTCGGCACCCAACGGGGCCTTTTATGCCCTCCAGACACTGTTTCAGTTGATGCCTGATGCGGTCTATGCGGACCGCTTCTCCGGCCGGGCCGATATCCCGTGCTGCCGGATCGAGGATGCGCCGCGCTTCGCGTACCGCGGCTTGCACCTGGATGTCTGCAGCCATTTCTTCGGTGTGGATTTCATCAAGAAATATCTGGACGAACTGGCGATGCATAAGTTCAACGTCTTCCACTGGCATCTGACCGAAGACCAGGGCTGGCGCATCGAGATCAAGAAATACCCGAAACTCACGGAAGTAGGCTCTGTCCGGCCCTATACGGTGGTCGGCGACCTGCACTCGCCGATCAACGACGGGACGCCTCATGGCGGTTTTTATTCCCAGGACCAGATTCGGGAGATCGTCCGGTATGCGGCAGAGAGATATATTACGGTGTTGCCTGAGATCGAGATGCCGGGCCATGCCCGGGCGGCCATTACTTGTTTCCCGGAACTCAGCTGTTTCCCTGAGCAGGAACATACGCTGGCAACCAAGTGGGGCGTTTTCCGCGATGTTTATTGCCCGCGCGAAGAGACTTTCGCCTTCCTGGAAGACGTTCTGACGGAAGTGATGGACCTTTTCCCTTCGCCGCTGATCCACATCGGCGGGGACGAGTGCCCGAAATACAACTGGGCGCACAGTGACTTCTGCCAGCAGTTGATGCGGCGCGAGGGACTGAAGAATGAAGAGGAATTGCAGAGCTGGTTCATCCGCCGCATCGAGCGTTTCATCAACAGCAAGGGACGCAACATCATCGGTTGGGATGAGATCCTGCAGGGCGGACTGGCACCGAATGCCGCCGTGATGTCCTGGCTCGGGGAACAGGGCGGCATCGCTGCCGCACGCCAGCACCACAACGTGGTGATGTGTCCGTACCAGCGCTATTATCTGGACTATTATCAGGTCGATCCGACCGAAGACAATATCTCGATGGGCCATCTGGTCCCGCTCAAGGTGGTGTATGACTACGAGCCGGTCCCTGCCGTGCTGACGGAAGAAGAAGCGGCCTATATCATGGGTGTCGAAGGAACGGTCTGGACCGAATACATCAAGACCCCCGAACGGGCGGAATACATGGCCTTTCCGCGAGCCCTGGCGATTGCCGAAGCGGGTTGGACACGGGGTCATGCCAAGGATTTCGACGGATTTGTGAAACGGATGGAACGGCATTTCCGGCGGCTGGACGCCGCGGGTGTCAACTATTGTGGTAATTGGAATGTAACAGCATATCAAGATGAGACTTACGGAACAGCCTTCTAAGTACGACAACTTGGAAAAGAAAACCGTGATGGAGATCATCACGGACATCAACAACGAAGACAAGACAGTGGCCTTCGCCATCGAAAAAGTATTACCCGACCTTGAACGACTCATCACGGCCATCGAGAAGCAGTTGCGGGCCGGCGGCCGCATGTTCTATGTGGGCTGCGGCACGGGAGGACGGCTTTCCGTCCTGGACGTAGTAGAACTTCCCAATACCTATGGCATTGATCCGGAAATGATCCAGACCGTCCTGGCGGGCGGGGTGGAAAACCTGGTGCTGGCGCTGGAAGAGGCGGAGGATGATATCGAGGAAGGATGGCGTACGCTGGTGGAAAAGCACCACGTCACGACGAAGGATATCGTGGTGGGCATTTCCGCCAGCGGCACGACCCCGTATGTGCTCCACACCCTGCGGCATTGCCGGGAAAATGGGATACCGACCGGCAGTTTTGTCAACAATCCACAGTCTCCGATTTCGGAATACTCCGATTATCCCGTCGAGGTCATCACGGGGACGGAATACATCACCGGCAGCACCCGGATGAAGTGCGGTACGTCCCAGAAGATGATCTGCGACATGATCAGTACAACCGTCCTGATCCGGCTTGGCCGCATCGAGGGCAACCGGATGGTCAATGTCCGGCTCATCAACGACAAGGTCGTGGACCGCTCCGTGCGCATGTTCATGGAACGCAATCCTTCCATTACGGATTACGATTTCGTCAAGGAGATCATCATCAAGACCGGAACCGTCAAAAAGGCTGAAGCCTACCTGAAGGAGGAGGGTAAGCTATGATCCTGATCGCCGACAGCGGAGCTACTACCACGACCTGGTGTGCCCTGGACCGGGGAACGGTCTGCGCCCAGTTTGAGAGTGAAGGGTACAATCCCAATTATATCACGCTCGACTACATGGTAGCGGATATCCGGAAGGCGCTGCCGGCGGACTTCGATCCGGCAGCAGTGGATCACGTCTTTTTCTACGGGGCCGGGGTGACGGAACTGCAATACGGTTTTGTGCGGGAAGCGATTGCGCAAGTCATGCCGAATGCCGACACCTTTGTTGCCATGGACTTGCTCGCTTCCGCCCGTGCACTGTTGGGTCGGGAGGCCGGGTTTGCTGCCATCCTGGGTACCGGAACCAACAGTTGTCTCTATGACGGAGAAAAGATTACCCTGAACATTGACTCCCTTGGCTTTATCCTCGGCGACGAGGGAAGCGGTGCGTATATGGGCAAACGGATGCTCGTGGATTATGTCCGCGGGCGGGTCTCCGAAGAGGCGCGGCGCGTCATCGAGTCTGCCGTCCCTTACAATGGAGATGAGATCATCGACATCATCTACACCAAGCCTTTCCCGAACCGCTTCTGCGGGCAGTATGGCCGGCTGATCTGTGACCATCTGTCCATCCCGTATTTCCACGACCTGGCCGAGGATTCCTTCTGCCAGCTTTTCGAGCAGATCATTTCGCTCTATCCCGACTATCGGTCCTATGCCTTCAACTGCGTGGGTTCCGTGGGCTGGTATTTCCAGGATATCCTGAAACCGGTCGTCGAACGTTACGGAATGCGCGTGGGAACACTGCTCCGTACCCCGATGGAAGGCCTGATCCGTTATCATAAAGAAGATTAGGGATGGCTGCCAAGAACAAATACCTGCTTCCGCTTTGTTTCATCGGGATGATGTTCTTCACGGTGGGATTCGCTACCGGGATCAACGGCTATTTTGTGCCGTTTCTCGAGAATAACCTGCATCTGAGTTCGTCTCAGAGTTATCTGGTGATAGCGGCGACTTTCATCGCTTTCCTGGTCTTCAGTTTTCCTGCTTCCGCGATTATCGGCCGCATCGGTTACAAGCGGACGATGGCTCTGTCGTTTTTCCTCTTTGCCATCGCTTTCGCCCTGTTTATTCCGGCCGCACGGTTGGCGAGTTTTGCCCTGTATCTGTTGGCGTGTTTCCTGAGTGGAACCGCCAATACGATCCTGCAGGCGGCCATCAATCCCTATGTCACGATCCTGGGCCCCATCGACAGCGCAGCCCGGCGCATCAGCATCATGGGTATCTGCAACTCACTGGCCCTGAGTCTTCCTTCGGTTTTCCTCGCGGCCGTGACGCGTAAGAACATCGATCAGGTGGCCTTGGGCGACCTCGACAAGCCTTTCCTGATCATCATTGCGGCGCTGGTCCTGCTGGGTATCCTGACGTTTTTCGCGCCGCTGGAAGAGATCAAGGCGGCCGGTGAAGAGAATGAAGAAGACTGTCCTTACGCAGCGGGCAAGAAGTCACTCTGGCAGTTTCCTCATCTGCTGCTGGGTGCCTTGGCACTCTTTGTCTATGTGGGCGTTGAGAACCTCGCCCTGCTCACCGTACTCGATTATGCCCAGGACCTGGGCCTGCCCAATCCCGAGCGCTATACGCTATTTCCGGGAATCGGCATGGCCGCCGGCTATATTTTGGGCATCCTTTTGATTCCCAAGTATCTTTCCCAGGTCAATGCTTTGCGCGCCTGCACCTGGCTGGCGGTGCTCGATTCGCTGCTGATCGTACTCACGCCGCCCACGGTCTCGATCTGGTGCGTGGCGCTCCTGAGTTTCGCCTGCTCGCTGATGTATCCGGCCATCTGGCCGCTGGCCATCACGGATTTGGGTAAATTTACCAAAAAGGGGTCTTCGCTGCTGGTCGCGTCGATTGGCGGCGGTGCCTTGATTCCCTTGCTTTTCGGTGCCTTGAAAGATGCCCTCGGCAGCCAGTCCGCTTATTGGATCTGCCTGCCGTTCTATCTGCTGATCCTGTATTACGCCTATTACGGGTATAAAATCCGGACAAAATGAGACGTTTATCCTTCCTTCTCCTGACCGCGCTGGCCTTTTGTCTCTGTGCCCCGGGGGCCGATGCCTGCACGACAGCGATCGTATCTGCCGGTGCCAGCGCCAGCGGACGGCCGCTGCTGTGGAAACAGCGTGACACGGACAATCCATACAATGTGCTGGAGCATATCACCGGGGGAAAATACGCCTACACGGCCGTCTTCAGTGCATCGGACAAAGCGCGCAAGCGCGCGTTCACCGGCGTCAACCAGACCGGGTTCGCCATTATGAACAATGCCTCTTACAACCTGGCGGAAAACGAGTATGACGAGTGGGACAACAGCAAGGTAATCAACGCAGCGCTGGCCAGTTGCCAGACACTCGCAGACTTTGAACGCCTGCTTGCGGAATGGCCGGCCCCGCGTGCACTCGAAGCCAATTTCGGCGTGATCGATGCCTTCGGCGGCGCAGCCTATTTTGAAGTGGGCGATACGAAGGTGACCCGCTTCGACGTCGCGCCCGGCAGTTGGCTGGTCCGGACCAATTTCTCGCTTTCGGGCCGCGACGGGGAAGGCTCCGGCATGGCCCGGTATGAGACAGCTGAATACCTGATGGCACAGCACAGTGGCCCGTATACGCCGGAATTCCTGATCGACAGTTTGGGCCGCAGTTTCTATAATGTCCAGTTGGGGGCCGACATGCTGGCCGCTGCTCCGGCCGGTGTGGCCGTTGATCTGGACTTCATTCCGCGCTTTTCATCGGTTTCCAGTGTCGTGATCGAGGGCGTAGGTCCGGGCGATGATCCGGCTTCTTCGGTTCTCTGGACGGCAATCGGTTATACGCCTGGCAGCTATGCCGTTCCGGTATGGTTGGCCGCAGGCGACCAGATTCCTGCCTTCCTGCAGGCTGACCCTTCCGAGCCCACTCGATCCGCGCCTGCCAATCTGCTGGCGGAAGAACTCAAACTGCGTGTGCACCCCGCTGATCGGGATGCGGCGGAGAAGTACATTGATTTCCGTCTGCTTAATCCGATCCTTGCAGCTGTCCGTACCGCCGAGGCTGTCGAAAGGGAGGCAGGCCGTGCATTGGAGGCTCGTTTCCGGAAGGAGGGTTTTGACGCAAATGCTGTCCGCGCCTTCAACCGGGAGGCGGAGCAGCGGTTCAAAGCTTTCCGGGAAGCGGTCAAGCCGGGTACGCCGCAGGCGCGCGTCCGGTCGTTGACGCCTTCGCTGCTTGCGCGTCTGGCTGCAGGAGCTGCGGATGTACCGGCACGTGTCAGCGACCGTTTCCTTTCGGAAGATATCTATAAGGTCGCGCTGGACGCCGCCGTTGCCGCTGCCATGGATACGACTTGCACGATCTTCGTCCCGTCCAAAGGAATTACGGACCAGGATGAGTCCGGCCGCTGCTGGCTTTTCTCGACGCTGAATATCCTGCGGGCCGAGATGATCGATCGTTATGCCATGGGCCCGTTCCAGTTCTCCCAGACCTTCGGGCAGTTCTACGATGTGCTGGAGAAGGCGAACCGTGCTTTGGAGAACGTCATTTCCCATCGGGACGAGCCGCTGGAAAGCCGCTACAACATCTGGCTGTTCAACAAGCCGATCGGAGACGGCGGCCATTTCGCCAATGCCGCGCATATCATTGCCAAGTATGGCATGGTTCCGCAGGATGTGATGCCGGAGCGCTTCAGCAGTACCGACAATGTGTCGCTGATGAAAACCGTTACCCGGCTTTTGCGCCGGTATGGGCTGCAGTTGCGTGAAGCGCCCGCGGTGGATGTCCAATCTGTGAAGGAAGCGGCTCTGCAGGATATTTACCGTCTGCTGGTCGCCACGCTGGGCGAGCCTCCGCAATCGTTCGACTGGACATTGCGCGACAGCACGGGGCGTGTGCTTTCCGTGGCGCATTACACCCCGCAGTCGTTCCGCGATACGTTCATTCCCCACGACCTGGAAGCGGATTACGCCATCTTCATGGACGATCCCACGCTGCCGTATTACCGGATGTACGAAGTGGCTGAAAGCCGCAACTGTTATGAATATGCCAACTGGCGCTTCCTGAATGTCCCGATGGACGAGATCCGCAAGATGGGCGTTGCCTCGCTGGCCGGTGGCCGGCGCTTCTATATCTCTGCCGATACGATGCACGACTACTTGATGACGGAAGGCATCTACGACACCGAACTGTTTGTCCTGGATTCCCTGCTGGGCATCCATACGCAGATGTCGAAAGAAGAACTTGTGCGGAGCAACGAGACGCACTCCGTCCATGCCATCGCGGTGGCCGGTGTCCAACTCGATGCTGCCGGCGAACCGGTCAAATGGGTGATTGAGAACAGCTACGGCCTGGTCCGCGGCTGGGGCGGCTATGTGGCCGCCACCGATCCCTGGTTGTGCAAGTACCTCTACCGCCTGGTGGTGGAGAAGCGCTTCGTCGCGCCTGAACTGCTGAAGTTGCTGGACGGACCTGTCGAAGTCCTTCCGGCCTGGTATCCGAATTATTGATCCTGTCATTTGTCTGTATATGAAAACCCGTTTCTTTGCTGTCTTGTGCCTGCTGCTGGTGTTGGCCGCCGGCTGCCAGCCGGAAAAGGAAGCGCCGGCTCCCTTGATCCATGCCACTTATTCGGTCTATTCCCGTCTTGTCCCCCAGGAAATGACGGTTGACCAGCTCAAAAACTATCAGTATTATTATTTCCAGGCGATGCCCTCCTGGCAACCGGCGGAATTCGATGCGCCGCTGGAAGACATCCTGCGCGAAAAGGTGGACAACCACCAGTACAGTGACGGCGCCCAGGAAACGATCGACCGCTATATCGGCCTGATCCATGAGGCCGGCAACCAGATCTATCTTTCGTTCTCGGGTACCCGCTATAACCAGATTGCCGAAGATCCGGCCCGGCGCGCGAAATTTGCCAGGTACATGGCTGCCTTTGCCCGGCACCATCATTTTGACGGGTTGGAGCTAGACTGGGAGCATACCGTAACCAAGGAGATGCATCTGGCCCTGATGCAGGATATCCGGGCGGCTCTCGACAGCCTCGGGGCGCTGGACGGGCGCCGCTACGGCTTGACGACGGCACTCAACAGTGAACACGATTACTCCCAGGAAGAGGCAGATGCGCTCTCCGCTTGCTGTGACTGGGTGAACATCATGTACTACGACATGGGCGGCGGCTGGTGGGGCAAGTGCGGCACGCACAACACCCCGCTGCCCGACATCAAGGCAAATTTCGAAGCCAACTGGAGCCGTTTCGATCCGAAGAAGATCCATATCGGCCTAGCCAGCTACGGCTATTATTACGAAGGCCTTGCACCGGGTGAGGAACCGGCAGAAGATGAGCGCCTGTCGGATCACGCCCGCGATTTCTTCTATCCGGACCTGCCTTCGTTGCTGCAGGCTGGCTGGACGGAGGAGTGGGACGAGGAGGCGCAGTGTCCGTACTACTTTGCACCCGATCGGTCTGCTTTCGTATCAGCCGACAATGCCCGCTCCATTGCAGCCAAGATGGCGTGGGTCCAGGAGATGGGCTTCGGCGGCGTTTTCTGGTGGGAGTATCATTGCGACTATCTCCCTTCGGAAGGACGCCACCTGCTGATGGACTGCATCGAAGAACCTGCGCTGCCGATGTTCTGGACCTGGATGGAAGAAGAGGAAGGACGTGACATGGAACAGGCCTTTGCCCACATGGAAGAGGCTGGCCTCGATGCCGTGATGCTGCACGCGCCTTCCGTTGAAGCGTATAAACGTTATATCGAGATGGCCCGCCGCCATGGCATCGCTGTCTATGCCTGGGTCTGGACGCTCAAGCCCCCTTACGAAGACCGGGCCGGCTTGTTGGAGGCGCATCCCGACTGGTTCGACCAGAACCGGAAAGGGGAGAGCCTGGCCGACCACAAGGCCTATGTCAGTTCCTACAAGTTCCTGAGTCCTGCGTTGCCTGAGGTACAGGACTATCTGGCTGAAAAAGTCCGCACCATCTGTGCTATCGACGGCATCGAAGGTATCTGCATCGATTATTGTCGTTTGGTGGACTGTGTGCTGCCGATGTCGCTTTCCCACATCTATGGGATCCTGCAGAACGGCGAGGTGCAGCCGGAATATGACTATGGCTATCATCCGGCCATGCTTGCCCGTTTCAAGCAGAAATATGGGTACGATCCCCGTACGAAGGAAGATCCTTCCCGTGACTCCGTCTGGTGCCGTTTCCGTTGCGACGTGGTCACGGAAGTGGCCAATCGCCTGGCCCATGAGGCCCATGCCTGCGGTAAGAAAGTGACGGCTTCGCCGTTTGCCACCGAAAAGGTAGCGGAATTCATGGTGTTCCAGCGTTTCCACGACTGGGACCTCGACTTTGTGTTTCCAATGGTCTATACGGATTTCTATACACAGGACCCGCAATTTGCGTATGATGCCACCGTGATGAACAACCGGGACAAGAACCCGCGTACAGTCCTGTTCTGCGGGCTCGATACGGAACTCGGCGGGCCGGCAGAGGCCATCTTTGACAAGATGGACAATGCCTTCCGGGCTGGTGCACAGGGGATTTCGCTCTATACTTCGGAAGGGCTGGCATCGCCGGTCCTTCGCCGGCAGTTCAAAGCCTATGCCAACCGGATGCGGGCTGAAAGGGCCGCAAATGGGGGATGGATCCCGTTTGAAGCGGCACCGGCGGCTGATCTGGATCCCTTTGCCCATCCCGGTCTGATGGCCGTGGTGGAGCGCAGCATCCAGCGTCTGGCGGCTGGCGAAGCCATTCATGCCCAGAGTGTCAACGGCATGGCGCCTGACGAAGGGAAGAAAGCCTATCCAGCGCTGGATTTGGGCCCGTATGAACAAGCTGGCGGCTCGGAACGGATGGCCCGTTACCACGTGACGGACCAGGCTTCCGGCAAGTCGTTCGAGGTGCTGTTCGTCCACCAGGGCGATGTCATCTGGGGCTGGGATGTCCGTAATTGGGTAGAAGATGCGGAGTAAGGTTCTGGTTCTCTTATTGGCAATCCTGTCGGGTCTGGCTGCCTGCAACCGGCCCGACGATGGCCCGCGTCATCTGACACCCGAAGAGATTGAAAAGTACAAACAGGAACAGACCCTCAAGATTGAAAAGTATGTTGAATACCGGGAGGGGAACTGCCCCGTCATCTTGACGGTGCCGCACGGCGGGACGATCGTCGAGTCTTTCCTGACCCTTCGCAATACGAGCAACTGCCCCGATCCGGATTTTGCCACCGACCTGGACTACAATACCCGGGAACTGGCCGACGAGATCGACAAGGCCTTCTATCAGCAGACCGGCAGACATCCGTACATGATTATCTCCCTGATCAAACGCAATCATGTGGATTTCAACCGCAAACGCAGCTATGCGATTCCGGCCGGCGACGAGAACATCGGCAAGATCTACGATGCCTACCACGCCTACGTCACGGAGGCACGCAATGCCGTCTCGCAACAATACGGCCATGGTCTCCTGCTCGACATCCATGGCCAGAGCCATTCCGAACAGATTGATTTGGGGTACCTGCTGCCCGTTTCGACCCTTGACAAGTCAGACAGGACGCTCAACAGCGGCACTTATGCCGCTTCCTCGAGTATAGCTTACCTGACCCGGACGAACAAGGCCGGTCTCAGCTTCGCACAACTGCTGCGGGGTGAAAAATCCTTCGGCAGCATCCTGTACAAGAACGGTCTCGAATGTGTCCCGCGTCCCGGCAACCTCTCGCCAGGTTCCACGCCTTATTTCTATGGCGGCTACACCACGCGCCAATACGGTTCCTATGGCGGTGGGGTTGTTGATGCCATCCAATGCGAGTTCCGCTACTCCTACCGCGACACCTACGAAGAACGCGTCCGCGCCGCCGCCGCCTTCGCCAAGTCCGTTACGGAATTCACCGCGGGTGTCTGGTAACGGGTCGGCCGCGGGCGGTGAAAGATTCTTTTTATTTTCTTTGTGGGAATCAATTATTTATGTATCTTTGCATCCCTAAAAGGATGTTAGAAAATCGTTAAGCTAGTGATTAAGAGATAGTTAAAGGCTATCCGCTTACGGTTGTAAATTTTTTAAAAATTTATTTATGTACGCAATTGTAGACATTGCAGGACAGCAGTTCAAAGTGGAAGCGGGCAAGCAGATCTTCGTCAACCGGCAGGCTGCCGAGGTCGGTGATGCGCTCTCTTTCGACAAGGTGTTGCTTCTCGACAACGAGGGTGACGTAAAAGTCGGTGCTCCGTACATCGATGGTGCCGCCGTCAAGGCGACCGTCGTCGAGCATTGCAAAGCAGACAAAGTGATCATCTTCAAGAAGAAACGCCGCAAGGGTTATCAGAAGAAGAACGGCCACCGTCAGTATCTTACGAAACTCCAGATCGAGGGGATTGCTTAACTAACCATTAAAACAAGAACAAGCTATGGCACACAAAAAAGGTGTAGGTAGTTCGAAGAACGGCCGTGAATCACAGAGCAAACGTTTGGGCGTCAAATTGTTCGGTGGCCAGTATTGCAAAGCCGGCAATATCCTCGTCCGTCAGAGAGGCACTGTCCACAATCCCGGTGAGAACGTAGGTATGGGTAAAGACCACACCCTGTTCGCCCTGGTGGATGGCGTCGTGACCTTCAAGAAGAAAGTAGGCAACAAGTCCTATGTGTCGGTAGTCCCGGTACAGCAGGCCGAAGCTTAGTTTTTATTCCAGACTGAAAGAAGAACGGAGACCGTTGAGGCCTCCGTTTCTTTTTTATTTTTTCAAGTCCGCTGCGACGGACCGCAGCCAGCGTTCGCGGAACTTCGGGTGAAGCGGCGAAGCAGGGATATGCTTGCCGCTGCCATTGTCGAGGAAGTTGCCGTTTTCGTCCACTTGTTTCACGTTGCCGTCCAGGTATTTGACCATCAGGTAGTCGCCCAGCGCTTTCCAGTCGTTGAACAGCGTTTGGGCACGGTTGACGGAGAACTCGGTCAGGCGGGTGACGGCGGATTTCGCATTGCCAGCCTCAATCATGCGGACAGCCTGGCGGTCCATCTCCTGGACGAGCACCTGACTCTGCTGCTCGAAGTTCTCCTGGGCTGCGCGAAGTTCCGGCGCGACCCGGTCGTAGAAGAGGTATGCCAGGTGCGTCACGCGGTTGAAGAGCCAGAAGGCAGCCGAGTCGCTCCAGGTCATCATATCGCCGTTGCCCACTGCGAAGCACTGCGGAACCTGCTGCGTACAGACATAGATCGGGGTGAGGACGGAAGTGGCCGAGTCATCCACACCGAACCAGTTGAGGGCGCCGACCGTGTCGGGCAGCCAGCCGCGGGCTTGCGCGACGAACCAGAAGCCCGTCTGCTGCGTGCCGGCCGAACGTTCGAATTCATATTCCTTGCCGTCCACTTCGAAACCCATCGGCCGCCAGCGGTAGGGGCGGCGGAATTCACCGGCACCGACATCTTCTGAAAAGTCGAAGGGGGTGCCCTCAAAATGGTCTCGCTGGGCGTCGGCTACGTCTTTGACCGTAAGTTTCCGTTTCGGACGGATGGAAAGCGGCATCTTGTTGGCCGGGTTGTCGCCGGCGGCAAAGTCGAGGTAGCGGTTGGCATCGAAATTCTCGCCGCCCAGGATGCGGAAGGCAGCCCAGGTACGCGTCTCGCAGCCGCGGAGCGTATCATGGCTGGCCGGGGCATAGGCGTCGCAGAAGCTGAAATCTTCATCGCGGCCCGTGAAGAATCCCATCTTGCGGGCGAAAGAGATCACGTCAGGGGCGTAGAGGCAGTTTTCCGGGTCGTGGAGCGGGAAGTGGTGGATGCGGCTGCAGTTGGCGTGTGCAGAGATCTCTCCGTCGGGAATCCGGACAGCCACCCAGACAGCTCCTTTTTCTTCACCTTTTCCGATGATTTCCATGATCCAGCACTCTTCCGTATCGGCGATCGAGAAACTCTCGCCCTCCGAAGCGTAGCCGTATTTGGCCAGCAGGTCGCCAATCGTGGCGATGGCTTCGCGGGCGGTGCGGGCGCGCTGCAGGGTGAGGTAGATCAACGAGCCGTAATCGATCAGGCCGCCGGGATTGGTCAGCCCTTCCCGGCCGCCGAAGGTGGTCTCGCCGATGATGAGCTGGTGTTCATTGATATTGCCCGTCACCTGGAAAGTGTGGGGAACTTGCGGGATCCGGCCCAGGTAACGGCCGCTGTCCCAGTCGTAGATATCGGTCATCGCGCCGGCCGGCCAGTTGGCCGCGGGCCAGTGATAGAGTTCTCCGTACAGTTGGTGCGAGTCAGCCAGATAGCTGATCATGCAGGAGCCGTCGGCCGAAGCGCCTTTGGTTACGAGAATGTTGGTGCAGGCCGGGGTCTGGATGACAGAAGCCAGCAAACCGGCAGCAAGCAGGGTTACATAGAGGATTCGTTTCATAATCTTTCGAGTTAGCGTTACAAATTTACGAAAAAGGATGCATGTTTTTTTCTATATTTGCCGGATAAATAAAATGAATGACAGATGTTGACCCTCAAACTCCTCCGCGAGAACCCGGAATTCGTCATTGAACGCTTGCAGGTCAAGCATTTCGATGCCAAAGATATTGTCTATCAAATCCTCGATATGGATAAGCAGCGCCGGGCGGCCCAGACCGAACTGGACGCTTGCCTGGCCCAGCAGAAAACGAAAGCTGCCGAGATCGGCGGCCTGATGAAGCAAGGACGCCGCGATGAGGCTGAAGCGGTCAAGAAAATCGTGGCCGAATTGAAGGAGAAATCCAAGGCCTTGGAAGAGAAGATGTCGGAGTGCGAGCAGAAGCAGCAGTCCCTGGTCGTTCTGCTTCCGAACCTTCCTTGCGCCCTCGTGCCGGAAGGCCGTACGGCGGAAGACAACCTTGTGGTGAAAATGGGTGGCCCCGAGCCGCATCTGCCGGAGCATGCCCTTCCACACTGGGAACTCGTCAAGAATCTCGATATCATTGATTTTGACCTGGGCGTGAAACTCACGGGCGCGGGTTTCCCCGTCTATAAGGGCAAGGGTGCGAAGATCCAGCGCGCGCTGATCTCCTGGTTCCTGGAAAAGAACACGGATGCCGGTTATCTCGAATACCAGCCGCCGTATATGGTCAACGCAGATTCCGGCTTCGGCACCGGTCAGTTGCCTGACAAGGAAGGACAGATGTACTTTGCCCCGCTCGACGGGTTCTATATGATTCCCACCGCGGAAGTGCCGGTGACCAACATCTACCGCGACGTGATCCTCAAGCGCGAGGATTTCCCGGTGAAGATGACTGCCTACACGCCGTGCTGGCGCCGGGAAGCCGGTTCCTATGGCAAGGATGTGCGGGGTCTGAACCGCCTGCACCAGTTCGACAAGGTGGAGATTGTCCGCCTCGAACTGCCCGAGAACTCGTACGCTGCGCTGGACGAGATGGTCGCGCATGTGGAGACGCTCGTCCAAGCCCTCGGCTTGCCGTATCGGATCCTTCGTCTCTGCGGCGGCGACATGAGCTTCACTTCCGCCATCACTTATGACTTCGAGGTCTTCTCGGCCGCCCAGCAGCGCTGGCTTGAGGTCAGTTCGGTCTCGAATTTCGAATCGTATCAGGCCAACCGCCTGAAACTCCGCTATAAAGATGAGAATGGCAAGACGCAGCTGGCGCACACGCTGAACGGCAGTTCCCTGGCCTTGCCGCGCATCCTCGCCACGATCATCGAGAACTACCAGACCCCCGACGGCCACATCGTGGTCCCGGAGGTGTTGCGCAAGTACACCGGCTTCGACCAGATCTGATGGCGGCGGCGCAGCGGATCATACTCGGCATCGACCCCGGAACCAATCTCCTTGGTTACGGGGTCATTCTCGTAGATAAAAAGAGCGTCCATTATGTGGATATGGGCGTGATCGACCTCCGGAAGGAGAAGGATCATTTCCTGAAACTCAGTCGGATTTTCGAGGGAGTAGGGGCCCTGATGGACCGTTATGCCCCGGATGACCTGGCCATTGAGGCCCCCTTTTACGGCAAGAACGTGCAGTCCATGCTTAAACTGGGGCGGGCGCAGGGAGCGGCCATCGCCGCCGGCCTGCATCGGCAGATTCCTGTTTTCGAATATGCGCCCCGAAAAGTGAAGATGGCCATTACAGGCCGGGGCGATGCTTCCAAGGAACAGGTGAAACTGTTGATGGAGAAAACACTCAAGATGACCCTGGACGCGAAGTTCCTCGATGCCTCTGACGCGCTGGCCATAGCGATGTGCCATTTTTACCAGTTGACCAGCCCACTGACGGATACGGCTTCCTCCCGCAACTGGAAGTCTTTCATCGAAGCACACCCGGGGCGGGTCCAGGAGGGCGTGGATGCAGGGAAAAAGTGATTTTTTTTCGCACACGCTTTAACTTTTCACCGGGACATCAGTCTAAGAAGCGTACTTTGATTTTGCAACTATTGATTCTATGAAATATCGTTTCTGCAGGGCAGTTGTTTTGATGCTGCTTCTCGTTTCCGGGGTCCTGAATGCGCAGGCCCAAAATTTCAATTTGAAAATCAAGCTGGTGGACAAGAACAATGGTGAGCCGGTCGGCTATGCCACTGTGGCAGTTACCCGTGACGGCAAGACGGATGTGTTCAAGTACACCCAGAGCGACGGCGACGGCAAAGCCGAGATCAAGGGAATTCCTGCCGGCAAGTACAAAGTGTCGGCGATGCTGATGGGCTACGACAATTATGAGGAGACCGTCGAAATCAACAAGGATGTGGACCTGGGCACGAAGGAGATGAATGTGCAGGCCAATTTCCTGGAAGGGGCGACAGTGACGGATGTCGGCAACCCCATTACCGTAAAGAAAGATACCATCACCCATAACGTGACCCTGATCAAGTCGGCCGACAACGACGTGCTGGAAGACCTTTTGAAGAAGCTTCCGGGCGTTGAGGTTTCCTCCGATGGTACGATCACAGCCAACGGCAAGACTATCAGTAAGATCCAGATTGACGGCAAGCAGTTCTTCCTCGACGATCCTTCCATTGCCAGCAAGAACCTGCCCGCCAACATCATCGAACGCGTCAGCGTCGTGGACAAGAAATCGGAACAGGCGGAGTTCACCGGCATCGACGACGGTGAAGAGGAGACTGTGCTGGACCTGGGCATCCGCAAAGGCATGATGAACGGCTGGTTCGGCAATCTGATGGGCGGCGGCGGCTACGATCTGCAGGGAGCGGGCGCTGTCAACGATCCCCGTTACCAGGCGGCCGCGATGGTGGCTAATTTTACTGAAAACAAGCAGCTGGCCTTCATCGGCAATGCCAACAATACCAACAACCGCGGTTTCAACGATATGGCGGCCAGTGCCATGGGCGGTATGCGCGGCGGTGGATTCCGTGGCGGCCAGGGCGGTATGGGCGGCGGCTGGGGAGGCAACGGTATCTCCAGTTCCTACATGGCCGGTTTCAACGGCGGCTATACCTGGAAAGACAAATCTGAAATCGTGGGCAACGCGATGTTCAACGGCAACGAACGTTATGTCGAGGAGAAGACGGCTCGTCAGACCTTCCAGAAAGACGGTTCTACCCTCTATACCGGTGACGAGGGCTTCACGCGTACCAGCACCTGGGGTGTCCGTGCCGGTGCCCGTGCCGACTGGAAGATCTCGAAGACTGGCTCCTTGCTTTTTGAACCGAACTTCAATCTGGGATGGGGCGATTTCGAGGACCGGAGCGTTTTCTACACGGACCGGGGTGAGAACGGGGCTGTCAGCAAGGTGAACGACGGTTCGAGCGCATCTTTCGGCGACAGCCACAGTCAGCGGGCCAATGGCCGTATCCTCTGGCGCCAGCGTCTGGGCAAGCCGGGCCGCACCCTTTCCGTCAATGCCCGTTACGGAATCAACAACAGTGACCTGGAAGGTTTCAACCAGTCGGTCACCCGGACCTACAACCAGATTGGTGAATCTTATCTGAATGGCGATCCCGTGTACTGGAGTGATTCGACCGTCATCGATCAGAAATACATCACCAAGTCGAAATCGATGAGTGCGAACGGCCGTATTTCTTACACCGAGCCGTTGGGGAAGAATTTCTACCTGGAAGCCAATTATTCTTATAATTACAGCAAGAATACGTCAACGAAGAATACGTACGACAAGGGTGTTGGTGGCTACGATGTGCTGGACGATTATTACAGCAGCAACATCTCAAGCCAGGTACACCGCCAGAATGCCGGCTTCAACCTTCGCAAGCAGGAAGAGAAGTACAATATCACGGTGGGCGCCAGCCTGCAGCCGCAGACCACCATCAACCAGACCAAGCGGGGCGGTATTGACACGACCTTGACGCTCAAGGTACTCAACTGGTCGCCGAACGCCCGCATTGACTTCAATTTCAGTGACTACCGGATGCTTCGCCTCAATTATCGCGGGCAGAGCAGCCAGCCGAGCCTGAATCAGATGATGCCGGTGCCCGACAATTCGAACCCGCAGCGCGTTACCCTCGGTAACATGGGCCTGAATCCATCGTTCTCGCACAATTTCTCTGCGATGTTCAACAATACGAACATGAAGACCTACGCTTCGTTCAACGCCAATGTGAACTTCAGCTACCGGACCAACAACATCGTCAATGCGAGCTGGTACGATGAGAACGGCGTGCAGTACACAGTGCCGATGAACAATGACAAAGGCGCCTGGTCGGCCCGTACGTTCATCATGTACAACACGCCGATCGGCAAGAGCAAGTTCTCGGTGATGACGTTTACCAATGCCAACTATTCGACCGGCGTTTCCCTCGTAGGCGATTCCGGCATCGACGGCAAGGATGAGCGTTCCTATCTGAACATCGCCAATTATACGCAGAACGGTAACCAGACGGTCTCCGTGGGCGAGAATCTCCGGTTTGTGTATCGTGACGATATCGTCGAGGCCTCGGTGGGCGGCGGTACCCGTTACTCCCAGAGCTGGTACACGATCAGCAAGAACAATCACCCGGCCACTTGGACGAGCAATGTGGAAGGACGTTTCATCGCCAAGATTCCTGATGTGATCAATGTTTCCACGGATGCCCGCTACACATTCTACAACGGCTACAATGCCGGCTACAACGATCCGAGGCTTGTGTGGAACGCTGAAATCAGCAAGCAGATCTTCAAGAACCGCTTTACGCTTGCCGTCAAGGTGTACGACATCCTGAACCAGTCGCGCAACACCTATCGGCAAACCACTGACAACTACGTGCAAGATACCCAGAACAATACCCTCGGCCGCTACATCATGGTCAGCCTGACTTACCGCTTCGGCAACTTCGGCGGACAGCGTGGCGGCATGCGCGGTCCCGGTGGCCCCGGTGGCCGTCCCGGTGGTCCTGGCGGACGACCCGGAGGATGGGGTGGTGGACGTCGTTAAAACGTCATGCCCGGCATTGGACCGGGCATCTCATTCTTCTTCAAGAACGTTGTTACCTGCGTAGCGCCGCCATTTTTCCAGCAACGCAGCCATATCGGAAGGGATCTCACTGTCGAGTGAGATCTTTTCTTTTGTAACCGGGTGGATGAAGCCCAGCGTCTTGGCGTGGAGGGCCTGGCGCGGGCAAAGCGCGAAGCAGTTGTCGATGAACTGTTTGTATCTGGTATAGAGGGTTCCCTTGAGAATCCGGTCGCCGCCGTAGCGGGCGTCGTTGAAGAGGGGATGCCCGATGGAATTCATGTGAACGCGGATCTGGTGGGTGCGGCCCGTTTCCAGCACGCATTCCACAAGGGTTACATAACCCAGCCGTTCCAGCACCCGGAAGTGAGTGACGGCCGTTTTCCCCTGGGAAGGGTCGCTGCATACTTTGAAGCGCAGCCGGTCATTGGGGTCGCGGCCGATGTTGGCATCGATGGTGCCGGAATCCTCGGCGATATTGCCCCAGACCAACGCCCAGTATCGCCGTTCGATGGTGTGGTGGAAGAACTGTCGAGCCAGGTACATCTGGGCTGCATCGGTCTTGGCCACCACCAGCAGGCCGGATGTGTCCTTGTCGATGCGGTGCACCAGCAGGCCGAGCCGTTCGTCGGTTTCTCCGGGAACGGATTCCCGTCCCAGGTAATAAGCCAGCGCATTGACCAGCGTGCCGGAATAGTTGCCATGCCCCGGGTGAACCACCAGGCCCGCGGGCTTGTTTACAACCAGCAGGTCGTCATCTTCATAGACGATGTCGAGGGGAATGGGCTCCGGCTTGATTTCCACGCCACGGCGCTGGTAGGGCATCACAAGGGTGATGACATCGAGTGGCCGGACTTTGTAGCTGGCCTTCACGACCTGCCCGTTCACCCGGACATACTCGGCGTCGATGGCCAGTTGGACACGGTGGCGGGACGTGTCCGACAGATGCTCCGCCAGGAATTTATCGACCCGGAGCGGGCTTTGCCCGCGGTCGGCCTCCAGCCGGAAATGCTCGTACATTTCCTGCTGCTCGTCGTCCTCCGGCAAGAGTCCGTCGTCGCAAAGGTCCAGGTCTTTGGCTTCGTCGCTCATCGTGCGGCGATCTTGGCCTGACTCGTGGTAAGCTTCAAATGGATGGAAGTGCCCATCGCTGCAGGTGCGCCGACATGGTAGGCGGGCGTCTGCTGATAGACGACAGCATTGAGCGTATCCTGGTAAGTCTGGACCGTCTCGTCATAGGAGACATTGCCCAGGTTCAGCGAATTCTCGAAGATGTTGTCCCGCGCCACGGGGAGCGTAAAGCCGACCAGGGAAGGAATGAAAGTCTGGTTGTCTTCCGGGGAGAGACCGAGTAACAAGTCCACGGGGGTTTCGGCTTCGACCTCGGTGCCGGGGGCCACGTATTTGCCCTTGATGAACTGGTCGAGCACATTGTTGGTCGCGAGGTCTTCGCGGTAGGCGAGTTTGCCGACCGTCAGGCCGCTGGACAGGATTTCGGTCTTGGCCTGGCGGAGCGAATAGCCCACGAGGTTGGGCATCTTGACCATCCGGGTCTGGCTGGAATTGATGGTCAGCTTGATGGTACGGTTCTTCTTGACCTTGCTGCCCGGTGCCGGGTTCTGGGAGAAGACGCATCCTTTTTCCATCCGTTTCACATAGACCGAATCGACCACCTCGGTGCGGATGTCGTGCCGTCGGGCCACGATTTTCGCATCGGCCACGCTGAGGTTGGTGAGGTCGGGAACGGTGATGACTTGATTGTGCCGGGTAATCGCCTTGAGGCTCAGTTGGGTGACAACGAGCAGGGCGATGAAGAACAGGGCCGCCAATATGACATTCCGGAGGATCCAGCGTCCGGTGGGTTTGTTTTCTTTGTCTACTTCCATAACTGGACAAAGTTACGAATTATTCTTGGAAAAAGAAAACGCCGCCTGCGACAAGGCAGCGGCGTTCCTTCAAGTTCCTACAGCTCGTGCAGTCGGTTTTTACCAAAGATCCTCGGAGCTGACGGTCAATTTCTTACGGCCGTGACGGCGGCGTGCGGCAAGGACGCGGCGTCCGTTGGGCGTGGACATTCTTTCACGGAAACCGTGTTTGTTGCGACGCTTGCGCTGGGAAGGTTGAAATGTGCGTTTCATTATAGTCAGATTTTATATTTCATTTTTGGGAACGCAAAGGTAATGCTTTTCCGGCAATCTGCAAATTTTATTTCGAAATTATCACGATCTTCTTTTCGGCAAACCACGGATCGTCAAACCAGGCGGAAATCTTTGCCTGATAGAATCTTGCCGGATCGAGGTGCCAGCGTTTCGCACAGGCCTCGATCTCCGCATCCAGGTCTCCGCCCTTGAGATAGAACACGGCTTTGCCGAACTTGTCCTTGACCCAGGGCCAGAAGGTGGTCAGGTCGGTGACGGCCCGGGAAACAACGTAGTCAAAGCGTCCGGGAAGGGCTTCGGCGCGGGCATTGACGCAGTTTACATTGTCCAGTTGCAGGCCTTCGGCCACGGCCTGGGCCACTTTGATCTTTTTGCCGATGGAATCACAGAGCGTAAAGCGACATTCCGGAAACAGCACGGCCAGTGGAATGCCGGGGAAGCCGCCGCCGGTCCCGACGTCGAGAATCGTGCTTCCCTTCGGGAAATCGATGACTTTGGCGATGGCCAGCGAATGCAGGACATGATGGGTCATCAGATTGTCCATATCCTTTCGGGAGATCACATTGATCCGGGCGTTCCACAGGCGGTAGAGCGCGTCCATCGCTTCAAATTGCGTCTGCTGGATGTCAGTCAGACCGGGGAAAAAGTCAGTCATTCTTTCCATCGGCGGGATTCTCCACGATTTTTTCAAGCATCTTGCGGGCGCGGCTGATCCGGGTCTTGACGGTTCCCAGGGGCAGGTCCAGCGCACGGGCGACATCTTCGTAGGCATAGTCCTTGATGAAGCGCAGTTCCGCCACCTTCCGGTAGCTCTCGGGCAGGCTCTGGATGCCGGAAATCAATTCGCTGACAGCCTGGTCGATGATGAGCTCGTCTTCCGGTGTGCTGGCGGCCATCACGTCGAGTGCTTCCCGTTCCTCCGAAATGGGAACGGAATTGATGGAAGCGCGACTGCGGCGCAAGTGGTCGATCGCTTCGTTCTGGGCGATGTTGTAGAGCCAGGTGGAGAAAGCGTACTGTGAATTGTAACGGTCGATGTTCATGAAGGCCTTCTCGAAGCTGCGCTGGCAGATGTCTTCCGCATCTTCCACGACACCCACATATTTCATGATATGGGTGATCAAGGAGGCGCGGTATTTCTCCAGCAGGAGCGCGAACGCCCCCTGGTCACGCTGCAGGGCCAGTTCTACGAGGGCGATGTCCTCGATCTTAGTGGGCTTCTCGCCAGTTTTTGCCATAGTTGCACTCGGTAATTAGCGGGACTTTCAGCGTACAGACACTTTCCATCTCCTGTTTGACGATTTCTACGATACGGTCGCGCTCATCCGGCACCACGTCGAACACCAGTTCATCGTGGACCTGGAGCACCATGCGACTGCGGAGCCCTTCGGCGTCCAGGCGCCGGCTGACAGCAATCATGGCCAATTTGATGATGTCAGCGGCCCCGCCCTGGATGGGGGCGTTGATGGCGTTCCGTTCGGCCAGGCCGCGGGCCACGGCATTCCGGCTGTTGATGTCGGGGAGGAAACGCTTGCGGCCGAAGAGTGTCTCCACGTATCCCTTTTCGCGGGCTTCCGCCACGACGCGGTCCATGTAGTCTTTCACGCCCGGGTAGCTCCGGAAATACTCTTCGATGAAGGTTTTCGCCTCGGTGCGGGAGATGCCCATCCGCTGCGAAAGGCCGAAAGCCGAGATCCCGTAGATGATGCCGAAATTGGCCACTTTGGCGTGGCGCCGCTGTTCGGCTGTAACGTCTTCCGGCGCGATGTGGAAGATGCGGGCAGCCGTGGAACGGTGGACGTCCGCTCCGTGGGCGAAGCCGGCTACCAGATGCGGATCGCCACTCAGGTGTGCCATCAGGCGGAGCTCGATCTGGGAATAGTCGGCCGAGACGATCCAGCCGTCCGGATCGCTCGGGACGAAGGCTTCGCGGATTTTCATGCCGCGCTCCGTCCGGATGGGGATGTTCTGCAGGTTCGGCTTGAGGCTGCTCAGCCGGCCTGTTGCGGTCAGGGCCTGCGTGAAAGTGGTGTGCACTTTGCCGTCTGCCGGGCTGATCAAGGCCGGAAGCGGGTCGATATAGGTGGAGAGCAGTTTCTTGACGGCGCGGAATTCGAGGATCTTGCCGACGATGGGATGCCGGTCGGCAATCTCGTTCAAGGTCTCCTCGTCGGTCGGATAGCTGTCTTTTTTCTTCTTGGCGCGTGGATTGAGGTCCAGCTTCTCATAGAGCACAGTACCAATCTGTCTGGGGGAGGAGAGATTGAGGGTTGGCTCTCCGGCCATCTCCCGGGCTTCCTGCTCGATACCGGCAAGTTCTTTAGTAAGGACACGGCTGTATTCGCCCAGCATCTTGGGGTCGATGCGGACTCCGGTGGACTCCATTTGGGCCAGAATGGAGATGAGCGGCATCTCAATGCGGGTGTAGAGCTCCCACAAGTGCTGCTCCTGCAATTCTTTCCGCAACAGCGGCTCGATGAGGCCGGCCGCCACGCATTCCCGGCCCCCTGCTTTGTCCTCGAAATCGAACAGCATCAGCTGTCCGTCCTGGGCGCTCTCGGCCAGTTCCGCGTCCAGATAAGCGGCCGCCAGCGTCTCGAGTTTGTGGCTCCGTTCGGGATTGAGCAGATAATGCATGATCTCGATGTCGTAAAGCGGGCCTTTGAGCGCGGTATGCTTGAGCCCGAAGCCCCACTTTTCGATGGTCTCGTCGGCCAGCAGGGGCGCGGCTTCTGTATAGGTGACCGAGCAATAGTTGTTTCCGGAGGCGAGGATCACACGGTCGGAGAGCCGGACCGCGACACGACCGGCAGTACGGGCTTCCTGCAGAATGGCGCTTACCGGGACGCTGGTGCAGTCCAGCGTGACATGCTGCGGTGCGGCTACGGTTTCCAGCTGGGGTACCAGATTGCGCAGGGAAGGGAATTCGTAGGCGTTGAAAAGCCGGGCTACTTCTTCTTCATGCGGCTGGCCGATGCGCAGGTCGGCTTCATCAACAGGAATGTCCACATCCGTGCGGATGGTGACCAGATCCTTGCTCATGCCGAGGTGGGGCAGTGCTTCGCGGAAAGCGGCCTGCTGCTTGGCGGGCAGTTCGTCCAGATGGGCTTCTATGCCTTCAAGCGAGCCATATTTGGCGACCAGTTTGCGGGCACCGACTTCTCCGACGCCGGCCACCCCCTTTACATTGTCGGCCGCATCGCCCCAGATGGCCAGGATGTCGATGACCTGTCGCGGGTCGGAAATGCCGTACTGGCTGCAGATGGCTTCCTTGGAAAGGATTTCCTTGTCGGCACCTGCCTTGCCGGGCTTGTACTGGAAGATGTGGTCATCGACGACCTGTCCCAGGTCTTTGTCGGGCGTAACCATATAGACGTCGAAGCCGCGGCCGGCGAAATCCTTGGCGACGGTTCCGATGACGTCGTCCGCCTCGAAGCCGGGTTTCATCAGCACGGGGATGTTGAGGGCGGTGACGATTTCCGTCAGGGGCTCAAGGGCGGCCTTGACCAGCTCGGGTGCGGCGGTCCGTGTCGCTTTGTATTCCGGATACATCTCATGCCGGAACGTCTTGGCAGGCGGATCGAACATCACGGCCAGATGGGTCGGCTGTTCCCGGGCGATGAGTTCCAGCAGGTATTTGGTGAATCCGTAAAGGATGGAAGTATCCTCGCCTTTCGAATTGATCATCGGCCTGCGCAGGAAAGCGTAGTACATCCGGAAAATCAGCGAATGCCCGTCAATCAGGTACAATGTATTCATAACCTACAAATATAAGCTTTTTTTCCTTCGCTGCTCCTGCTATTTTTCGAGTTAAAAAAAATACAAATTTTTCGTTTTATTTCTTTTGAATTGTTATATTTGCGTAACAGTTGAAATCATTATCGAAACCAATATGGATATTAAACCGCTTCTTTCTAACAATGCGCTCAGCATGCGCCGGTCGCAGATCCGTGATCTTCTCAGCGTTGCGACCCGTCCTGAAATCATTTCATTTGCCGGTGGCTTCCCCAACCCTGACACTTTTCCGCTGGAAGAGCTGAAGGAGATTGTCCAGGAAGTATTGGATAAGGAGGGGAATGCCGCATTGCAGTATGGTTCTACGGAAGGTGTCTTTTCCCTCCGTCAGGAGATTTCCAAACTCTACAAACGGGAGGAGAACCTGGACATTCCGGTCGATCATATCCAGATCACGACCGCTTCCCAGCAGGCGCTCGATTTGATTTCCCGTATTTTCATCAATCCGGGTGATGTCGTCGTCTGCGGTCTGCCTTCTTACCTCGGCGCCCTTCAGGCTTTCTGGTCTTATCAGGGTCAACCTTACGGCCTGCGCCACAACAACGGCTTGGACGAAGCCTGCAACGTGTTGTGCGCAACGGGCAAGAAACCGAAATTCCTCTATTCGATCCCGGATTTCCAGAATCCTTCCGGTGAGACGATGACGCTCGAAGAGCGGGAGTATGTGGTTGAAGTCGCTCGCAAGTACGACCTGCTGATCGTTGAAGACACGCCGTACAAGAACATCCGCTTCTCGGGAGAGAAACTGCCGTCGATGTACTCCATGGCACCTGACCGTGTAATCATGCTCGGCACCTTCTCCAAGACGTTTGTCCCGGGCTTCCGTTTGGGTTGGATCGTGGCCGAACCTAACATCCTCGACCGGATCATTGTCGCCAAACAGTCAGCCGACCTCTGCACGCCGGCCTTCTCCCAGTTGGTGGCTGCCAAATACCTGGCTTCGGGTGCGTACGATGAGAACCTGAAAAAGACCTGCGCCCTTTACAAACGCAAGAAGGATCTCATGGTCAAGTCGTTCGAAGAATATATGCCGGAAGGCGTCAAATGGACGAACCCGGAAGGCGGCCTCTTCCTCTTCCTGAAGCTGCCCAAGAAATACGATACCCGCGAACTGTTTGACATCGCTATCAAGGAAAATGTGGCCTTCGTCATCGGCGAAGCGTTCCACAGCGACGGCTCCGGCAAGAACACCATGCGCCTGAACTTTTCCTTCGCGACCGACGAAAAGATCGTGGAAGGTGTCAAGCGCCTGGCCAATGCCATCCGGCAGCTCTACGCCAAATACGGCAACTAGAGCATCGTTGCGATGTTGGCCGTGAAGAGTTTGACGGCCATGGCCAGCAGGATGATCCCGAAGACTTTCCGGAGTATGTAAATGACGGTTGGGCCGAGCTTCCGCTCGACCCAATCGACGTATTTGAGCATGAAGAAGACCACCACCATGTTGAGGGCGATGGCTACGATGATGTTCTGCATGGCGTATTCGGCGCGCATCGAGATAAGGGTCGTCAGCACGCCGGCACCGGCGATCAGCGGGAAAATGATAGGAACGACATTGGCGGCCGTGGCAGGTCCGTCGTTTTTCATGATCTCGACGCCGAGGGTCATCTCCATGCCGTAGATGAAGATGATGATGGCGCCGGCCACGGCGAATGAATGCACATCTACGCCGAAAAGGGAAAGGAGTCCTTCTCCGGCAAAGAGGAAGGCCACCAGGATGACGAACGAGATGAGGGCAACTTTAAGGGGGCCGATCTTGGCGCCTTTGCTGCGCAGGTCGATGATGATGGGCAGTGAACCTGTGATGTCGATGATGGCGAACAGCACGATGAAGGCGCTGATAATCTCTTTGAAGCTGAAACTCATAACGGTTGTCGTTTTTTTACGCCGCCGAAAGACGCGATAGTTTTGCGCGGCAAAAATACAATATTTTTCGTTATATTTGCAGGATTACAGACCGATGGCTTATGCTCCGCTGCTACGCATAAGCAGACCGTCGGAGATACAGCGTAAGAACTATTAAACTATTATAAAAATGAGAAAGAAAATCGTAGCCGGCAACTGGAAGATGAATACCACGGTTGCTGAAGGTGTGGAACTGGCCAAGGCCATTGTCGCCAAAGTGAATGAAGTCCCTGCGGGTGTAACGCTGATCGTCGCTCCGCCGTTTACCCATCTGACGAGCGTGGCCCAGGTGCTCAAAGACAGCCCGGTCATCCTGTCTGCACAAAACTGCGCCGACCAGCCGAAGGGTGCATACACTGGTGAAGTGGCTGCTTCCATGCTGAAAGATGCAGGTTGTGTTTACACGATCCTCGGTCACTCCGAGCGGCGCGAGTACTACGGAGAGAATTCCGAAAAGCTGGAAAAGAAGATGTCTCTGGCGTTAGAGAGCGGCCTGAAGGTGATCTACTGTGTGGGTGAGAAGCTGAACGAGCGGGAAGAAGGCAAGCACTTCGACGTAGTCAGCGAGCAGATTTCTTCGGTGCTCTTCGGACTGACGCGTGCAGAGATCAAACGAATCGTCGTCGCCTACGAACCTGTCTGGGCCATCGGAACCGGTGTCACGGCGACGGCCGAACAAGCGCAGGAAATGCACGCATTCATCCGCCAGACGATTTCCACCCACTTCGGCGAAGAAACCGCCGAAGCGATGTCGATCCTCTATGGCGGCAGTTGCAAGCCGTCCAATGCCCAGGAACTCTTCGCCTGCCCCGACATCGACGGCGGCCTCATCGGCGGCGCCTCCCTCAAGGCCGACGATTTCATCGCCATCGCGAAGAGCTGATCATGAAACGGATCCATCTCCTCATCGCATTCCTGCTCTTCGTCAATCTGGCTCCGCTGCGGGCGGACGAAGGCATGTGGCTGCCGGCCTTGATCTCCCAACGCATCGGGGACATGCAGCAAAACGGTTTCCGGCTTACGGCCGAAGATATCTACAGTGTCAACCAGGCATCGCTGAAAGACGCCGTCCTCCTGTTCGGCGGCGGTTGCACCGGCGAACTGGTGTCCGACGAAGGCTTGCTGCTGACCAACCACCATTGCGGCTACAGCTATATCCAGCGGCACAGCAGCGTGGAACACGACTACCTGAGAGATGGTTTCTGGGCGATGTCCAAGGCTGAGGAGTTGCCCAACAAGGGACTGACGGTCAGTTTTCTCGAACGGATGGAGGACGTCACTGGGATTATCCTGAAAGGCTATAAGCCCAGCATGAGCGAAGCCCGGCGCGACACCTTGATCCGGAAGAATACGGACAAGCTGGTCAAACAGGTAACCCAGGCAGGCAAAGGCCTTACCGCCCGAGTCGAAGCCCTGTACTACGGCAACCAGTATTTCCTTTTCGTGTACAAGGTGTATCGCGATGTCCGTCTGGTGGGCGCCCCGCCGTCCTCCATCGGCAAGTTCGGCGGCGAGACCGACAACTGGATGTGGCCCCGTCACACCGGTGACTTCTCCATCTTCCGCATCTATGCCGGCAAGGACAACGAACCGGCAGACTATTCGCCCGACAATGTGCCGTACCGTCCCAAACGCTTCTTCCGCATCTCCCGCGCTGGCGTGCAGGCGGGCGACTTCACTTTCGTTTATGGCTGCCCCGGCAGCACGAAGGAGTATGTGACGGCCGAAGAGGTCCGCTATGTAGGCGATGTTTCTGACCCGCAGAAGATTGCGCTCCGTATACAGCGGCTCGACATCCAGAAGAAGTACATGATGCAGTCGCAGGCCGTGCGCATCCAGTATTCATCGAAATTTGCCTCCGTGGCCAACGCATGGAAGAAGTGGCAGGGTGAGTCGGGCGGCATCAAGCGTCTGGGTACCGTGGCAGCCAAGAAGGCCTATGAGGCCCGCTTCAAGGAATGGGCGAAGGGAACCCGCTATGACGGCCTTGTGGAACGGCTCGATTCGCTCTACGCCCTGCGGAATCCTTACTATCTGGCCAGCGAGTACAACACCGAGACGGTGCGTTCCATCGAACTCCTGACTTTTGCTACGAATGTCCAGAGCCGGCTTCGCGCCGACCGCCCGGTCGAAGACCTTGCCGAAACATTCTTCAAGGATTATTACCAGCCCATCGACGAGGAGATTTTCGTAGCGATGCTGCAGGCATTTGACGAGCATATGCCGGATACATTCAAACCGGCCTATTTCAAGGAACAACTGGCTGCCCACGGCAGCCTGGCAGCCTGGCGCGATGAAATCTACGCCCAGTCGTTGTTTACAGACAAGGCGAAGGTTGTCGCCCTGACGCCTGCCGATGCCGACCACATCGCGGCCGACCCGGCCCTCCAGTTGGCCAATGCCTTTGCCACCTGGTTCGCCGACGACATCCGCCCCGTAGTCCAACGCCTTATTGGAGAGATCAATCTTGCCTACCGCGACTACATGCAGGGCCAGATGGAGTTCGAGCCTGACAAGATCTTCTATCCCGATGCGAACCTCACACTTCGGGTGGCTTACGGGCATGTGGAAGGTTACTCTCCGGCCGATGGCATCGACTACCGGCCCGTGTCCACGCTCAAGGGTATCATCGAGAAAGACAACCCCGACATCTTCGACTACAACATCCCGCAGACCTTGCGCGACGTCTATGCCGAAGGCGGCCACGAAAAGCAGCCCGTCTGCTTCCTGGCTACGAACCACACCTCCGGCGGCAATTCCGGCAGCCCGGTGATCAATGCCGACGGCAACCTCATCGGCATCAATTTCGACCGTGTGTGGGAAGGGACGATGAGCGACATTGTCTTCGATCCCGAATACTGCCGCAACATCTCGCTCGACATCCGCTATCTGCTCTTCATCGTCGACAAGATCGGGCACGCCTCCTATCTGTTCGATGAAATGAGTTTTGCCGATTAGGAGGCCATCCTGGCTTGGATATGGACTATATTGCTGTTCACATAACGATTACGCCGTTCAGCGAGGAACGGGCCGAAATCGTGGAGGCCGAGATAGCGGATCTGGGCTTCGACAGTTTTACCGTGGAGGAGCCGCTGCTCAATGCCTTCATCCCGCAGGAACAGTTCTCGGAGCCGAATCTGAAAACGGTGCTCAGCGGCTTCAACGGGGGAGATTTCACCGTGTCCCACACCGTCGAGCTCGTCAAGGAGCAGAACTGGAATGCCGTGTGGGAGAGTGATTTCGAGCCGGTTGTCGTGGGTGACCAGATAACGGTGCGGGCGGTCTATCACAAGGACCTGCCGCGTACGCGCTATAACATCGTCATCGATCCCCAGATGAGTTTCGGCAGCGGCCATCACCAGACCACGACGATGATGATCGAGCAGTTGCTTGCCGACCGGAAATACCTGAAAGGGAAGGCCGTATTGGATATGGGCTGCGGTACCGGCATCCTCGCCATCGTGGCAGCCAAGCTGGGCGCTGCCATACCCGTCCATGCCGTGGATATCGATCCCCGTTGCGCCCGATCCACCCAGGCTAATGCACGTCGCAACCGCATACCCCACAAACTCATCACCGTATGTGGCGACGCCTCCGTCCTGATCCGGGGACAGTACGATCTGATCCTTGCCAACATCAACCGGAATATCCTGCTGGCTGACCTGGCTTCGTACGTGCGCGCCCTCAAGCCGCAGGGCGGCAGGATTTTCCTCAGCGGGTTCTATACCGCGGATATTCCGATGCTGCTGGATGCCGCCGCAGCCCTTGGCCTGCAGGAAACCGGTCGCCGTACCCGTGATGACTGGGCCCTGCTGGTCCTGGATGCTGGCAGCCCCAAGGCTTATTGATTCTGAGGCCGTGGCCGCTGCCGCAGGCCGGGTGTTTTGAGGGTTCTGTTCAAGGTCTGATAGACAGTCCGGCGGAGGTCACCGGCCGCATTGTCTCCGTTGTAGGCCCAGTACATGCAGCCTTTGAGTCCTTTGTCCAGGGCATAGAGTGCTTTGATGCGGAGGGATTTCTCGTCATCGAAACCAAAGACGATTTCGCCGGTTTCATCGCTGGTCAGGTACGGGACCTGGGAAACGCTGTGCCAATGGTAGGTATAATCCGGCAGCAGATGCGCTTTGGTAACATCGATCCCGCGCGGGAACCCTTCCTTGCCCCTTCCGTAAAAAGGCATGCCCAGTACGAGTTTCTCCGGCGGAATGCCCTTGTCCAGATGGGCCTGGATGCACTCGGAAACAGACATTGATTCCGGTTCCAGCAGTTCGGAAGGGTAGAGGGGGGCATTGTGATACGGTGCGTTCCCCAGGTCATACGACATGACGTTGGTCCAGTCCAGGTATTCGTCCAGGGCTGCGAAATCGTAGAACTTGCCCGAACCGGCCGTGGCGTGCGTCAGCAACTTGTCCGGGCCGATGGCGGCGCGGATATCGCGCATGAGCAGCGTGTAGTTGTCGATGTCGTTTTCCGAGGCGGAAATCTGGGCGACATCCTCCCCGGGATACTCCCAGTCAATATCGATACCGTCCAGTTTGAATTCATCCACGACCCGGCGGCAGTCTTTCGCAAAGGCGCTGCGGAGCGCCTCGTCGCCGCACATTTCGCTGAAATTGCCGCTGCCCCAACCGCCGATTGAAATGAGGATGCGGACGTGCGGATAGGTGCGTTTGATGCTGACCAACTGGTGCAGTTCCTTCGGATTGTCGATGCGGACGCCGTTGAAACTGTCATTGACATGGCCGAACGCATAGTTGATGTGGGTGAGGTACGTGGCGTCGGGCAGTTCCTGCATCCTGAACACATAGGCCAGCAGGATTTTCTCAGCCGGATCCCCGTGGCGGGTTCCGAGTTCTTCCTGGGAAGGCTGCTTCCCGGTACAGGCAGCCAGGCAACACAGAGCGGCCACCATATAAATGAAAGACTTGCGCATGGTGAAAAACGTTTTATGGGTTAAGAGGATTATCTTGTTCCTCCAGTTGGGGGATCTGGTCGATGTCGAGCATCGTGCTGTCGATGAACTTGCCTTTCCTGGCGCCCATCTTGACGAGTTTCACGGCTGTGGTCTTGATGCTTTGCCCGCCGGGTTCGAGTTTCTTGTGCCCTTCTTCATAGGCTTTTCCCAGGGCGTTGATGGCTTTGCCGATGGATTCGTAACTTTCCAGGAATCGGTCCACCCGGCCGATCATCTCGTCGGCCAGCTCGAAGACTTTTTCATGGTTTTCGGCCTGCTGCACCTGCGTCCAGGTAAGCTGGACGATGCGGATGGCACCATACAGTGACTGCTCGTCAGCGATATAGACATTCTGCTCGGCGGCGCGGCGCCAGAGGTCCGGCTCGGCGTTGAGGGCAGCCCAGAGGGCTCCCATATTGGGAACGAACATGATGACGTAACCGGCCGACACTTTCGGCGGCTTGATGTAGGAAGCGTAATCCTTCTTCACCAGTTCCTTGACGTGGGTCTTGATGCTGTCGATATGCGCTTTCAGGTAGCGTTGCCGGTCCTCTTCGGTCGCGGCATTGACGTAATTGACGTAAGCGGAAAGGGAAACCTTTGCATCGACGATGACTTCGCGCCGCCGGTCGAGGTGGATGATCACATCGGGCCGCAGCGTGCTGTCGGCGCCGGAAATGGTCGGCTGCACGTCGAAATGGATGCCTTTCGTGAGCCCCTGGGAAGAGAGAAGCTCCTCCAGGATCGTCTCGCCCCAGGTGCCCTGGATCTTGTTGCCGTATTTGAAGGCGGCTGCCAGGTGTTCAGCACTTGTGGAGACCTTCGCCGTGAATTTCATCAGGTTATCCACGTCGGTCTTGATGGCTTCGCGGGATGTCTTGTGCTGGTCGCTGTTGTCGGACATCTCCTTCCGGAGGTCTTCGAGCCGTGTTTTGAACGGCTCCAGGAGGTGGCCGATGGCTTCGGTCCCGGATTCCTTGAATTCCAGCTGGCGTTGTTTAAGCAACGCATCGGTATCCGCTTTGACCTGGGCTTTCATCTGCTCCATCGTTGCCGTGAAATTCTCCTTGAGCGTGGCCATGGCATCCGCATGGGCCTGCTCACGCGCCTCAATCACGGCATCCTTGGCTTTTTCGGCTTGCGCCACGGCCTGCGCAATCTGGTCGGGAATGCGTTCCCGTACAGCAGTGAGTTCCGTTTCGAGCTCTTCTTTGTCGGATTGGAGGTGTTCCAAGTCTTTTTCAAGCCGCACGGCTTCCGCATGATACTGCGCGGTCAGGCGTGACTTGACCAGCGCCCGCGTCACCACGATGGCGATGATGATCAGGATGACAAAACCGATAACGAACCAGATGAGCGGATTATCCATACCATTTCTTTTAACGCATAAAGGTACTAATTTTTTATCCGAAAGCGTTATCTTTGCCCTGTTAAAAATGCGTTGAATGGACAAGAATAAGATCCGTCTCTGGAAGTGGGTCCTGTTGCTTTTGCTGGCCCTTTTCCTGGCTTTCGTGGGCATGGCTCTCCTGGAGATGCTGGCCAGCCCTTCCGGTCATCCTTTCCTGATGGTTCTGGGTGCCGCGGCCCTTGTCCTATTGTATTACGGGGGTGTGCGTGTGGTTGAAATGCGTACCCCTTCCGACCTTCCTATCAAGCGATTGCTGCTTGACACGGGATTGGGTCTGCTGGTCGGGGCGGTGTTCATGACCTGTGTTGTCGGCGTAATCGCGGCTGTGGGTTGTGCGTCCATTGCCTCCACACCTTTTCAGTGGAGGGAGCAGTTGACGGTTTTCATTTTTTTCCTTTGCATCGCCGTTGCGGAGGAAGTCATGTTCCGGGGGGTGCTTTTCCGCTGGATTGATGAGCGCTTCGGGCTGTGGCCCGCGCTTATCGTGTCTTCTGCCATTTTCGGATTCATGCATATCATGCAGCCCAATGCCACTGTGTGGTCGAGCCTGGCTATCGCGATCGAGGCAGGTCTGTTGCTGGGGGCTGCCTACAAGTGGACAGGGACGCTCTGGCTCCCGATCGGCATCCATTGGGCTTGGAATTTTGTCCAGGGCAATGTCTTCGGCATCGCAGTCTCGGGCGGTGATGCGGGACCTTCCTTCTTCCGTACCAGTTTCCAAGGTCCGGAAATCGTCACGGGTGGCGCTTTCGGTGCCGAGGCATCCATCGTTGCCGTCGTGCTGGGCGCCGCGCTCTCTGCCTGGTTCATTTATCGGATTCTCAAACGCACCCGGAATACTGCCTCGTGACCCTTTCCGATCTGACACTGGACCGCGACGGGCTGATTGCCGCCCTGGAATGTACCGACCCTGCTTTTGAGGAAGCGCTTCGGCAGGAGGCATATCGGGTCAAGGTCGCGCATGTCGGGCAGAATGTCTATCTGCGTGGCTTGATTGAGATTTCCAATCGTTGCCGCAAAGACTGCCTGTATTGCGGTATCCGACGGGGAAATGCGGCATGTCCGCGCTACGAACTGTCGGAAGAGGAGGTGCTCGCTGCGGCTACTTATGCGGCGCAGCAGCGCTTCGGCTCGGTGGTAATCCAAGGGGGTGAGCGTTCCGATGCGGCTTTTATCCAAAAGATTACGCGGCTTGTCAAGGCGCTCAAGCAGATTGGGACTGAAAACGGCTTGCCGTTGGGCATCACGCTATCCTTGGGCGAGCAGCCTCGCGATGTGTATGCCGAATGGTTCGATGCCGGAGCCCATCGCTATCTGCTGCGCATCGAATCCTCCAATCCCGACCTGTACCGGAAGATCCATCCGCAGGATGGGCTGCACAGTTATGAACGGCGGTTGGAGGCGCTGTATGATCTCAAGTCCATCGGTTATCAGGCCGGTACGGGCGTCATGATTGGTATGCCGTTCCAGACGGCGGCCGACTTGGCCGACGATCTGCTCTTTTTCCGGCGCTTTGATGGACCTATGATCGGTATGGGACCGTATCATCCCAATGCGGAGACGCCGCTGACCCGCAGCGGGGCTGCCTATCCTTCAGACGAGGCACGTTTCGCCCTTGGTTTGAAAATGATTGCTTTGCTCCGGCTCTTGATGCCAGATATCAATATCGCGGCCGCCACCTCGCTGGAAGTATTCAGTCCGCGCGGACGGGTGCTCGGGCTCCTGTCCGGCGCCAATGTCATCATGCCCAATGTCACCCCCGAGGCGCAACTGGTCAAATACAATCTGTATGACCGCAAGACACTGCTTCGGGACCGCCAGTTGAACGACGTCCTCCACAGCGACCAGATCAGGATCGGTTTTGGACAGTGGGGTGACGCGGTCTTATAGTTTCTCCGTGAAAGTTTCTATGTTGTCGATGCCCAGTTTCCGTTTCAGCCGCTGACGGGCTTTCGTGACCGAGGTGGGGGAAATGCCCAGCAGGACGGCCGCGTCCGCCACGGAAAAATGGAATTTGGAAAGGATCAGCAGCCGCACGTCTCCCTTCGTGACGGCCGGATACTGTTTGCGGAGGGATTCGGCCGAGAGTTCAAAAGACATCCGGGTCACCCGTTCGATCTGCGCCCATTGTTCGTCGGTGATATAGCGGGGCGTCTCATGGAGAGAGGCCAGCAGATGGTTCTGGCTGACCAGGGCGTGCATCATGGCCCCGCTATCGATATAGGAGCCGACCGAGCCCTTGGGTCCTGGTCCAGCAGACGGAATGAAAGCTTCGCGCGCATCGGAGCCGGCTTTGATTTCCATCACAAAAGCCCGCATACTCTTGCCGAAGATTTCGGCGGCTGCCTGAAGGGGATGGGGGAAAGATCCTGTGATCATGATGCCGGCGAGCCCCAGGGCCAGATAGAGCATCTGGAAATAAAGTGCTTCTGCTTCTTTTTCCTTCAGGCCGAAAGTCTGGATGATGACGGCCTTGCATTCGGTTTTGTAGCCCACAGTCTTTTCGATGTAATCCTGGAAAGAGGCTGTCGGCACGGTCTGGCGCATGATCAGTTTGTAGAGTTCCGGCTCATCCATGGCGAACCAGAGAAAAGCGATGCCGAAGCCTTTGAAGGGCGGATTCAGTCGGAAACCGTCTTGCAGACGTGCGTCAAAGAGCTTTCTGGCTTCCGCCCTGACCGCCAGCAGGAGGCTTTCCATCGAACCGAAGGCCGTAAAAATGGGATTGAGCCCGCAATGGAGGGCAGCCGACAGGTTGCGGGCTGTGAGTGACGCAGGCCCACCCTGCCGGACCAGGTCCAGCGCAGCGGCCAACATGCTTTCTCTTGTCAGGTTCGAGACTTTGGGCATAGGCGGAACGTATGTTATCGATTACAAAGATAGGAAAATCTGTAGAAACCGCCTGCTTCGGGGGCACAATGTCCACATGGATTTTTCTTAATGTATTAATTAATAGATTTTTAACCATTTTATAATGTCCATATTGATTTTTGCAGGGCCGTTGGAATCCCGCTACCTTTGCAGTTGAATAATATGGACAAAACGATGGAAAAACGCATTGCTCTCATTCTTTTATTAATGGTATCCACCCTTGTATCCGCCAAAAATGACTGGAAAGGAAAGGTCGTGGATGAAAAAGGAGAACCGGTGGCATACGCCAATGTGGCCGTCCTTTCTCCGGTGGATTCCAGCGTGGTTTGTGGCGCTGTTACGGAAGAGGACGGTAGCTTCCACATCGTGACCGATGTAAAAGACGGAATCATGATGGTGGTGATGTTGGGATACCAGACGCAGTATTTGCCGCCCGTGGACGGCGTCCTCGTCCGCCTGGTGGAGGATGCCGCCATGTTGGAAGGAGCTGTCGTCAGCGCTGTCATGCCGAAGACCAAATTGACCGGCGAAGGACTGCAGACTAGCGTACGCGGCTCCGTGCTGGAGAATGTCGGCTCGGCCAAAGACGTCCTGGCCAAGACGCCCGGTTTGATACAAGGTCAGAACGGCCTGGAAGTAATCGGAAAAGGAGCACCGCTTGTCTATATCAACGGCCGTAAAGTCACGGATTCCAGCGAGTTGGAACGCCTTCGGAGCAATGAGATCCAAAGTGTCGAGGTTATTACCAACCCCGGCGCACAGTACGATGCCACGGTACGCAGCGTAGTCCGCATCCGTACTGTCCGGCGCCAAGGTGACGGTTTCGGCTTCAGCCTGGATGCATCGGATGCCCAGTCGCTTCGCTGGCGCAGCGGCAATGATCCAGCCGGGGCTTTGAACATGAATTACCGGACCGGAGGCGTGGATGTTTTCGCCGGCATCAATTATGCCCGCAACACATCCCGCCAGGAAAGCTATCTTGAGAAAATGACCTTCGGGAAAGATTATCTGCTGGAGAACAAAGGCGACTTGCTGAATACGTATTTCGGGCAGTCACTGTATGGCAATGCCGGTGTCAACTGGCAGCTCGCCGACAAACATTTCCTCGGCGGCAAGGTCGAATGGGGCACGCAGTTGCAGTATGATGTCCACACTGTCGTGAATGATAATGTGTGGCTGGACGGAAATCCGTTTGATAAACTGACAACGACTTCGGACGACACACGCGGAGAGGGGAGCTACTATAACCTGGGAGCGAATCTCTATTACAATGGTGTCATCGGGGAGAAACTGGGTTTGGATGTCAACTTGGATTATTACGGCAACGACATGCCCACGACCTCTGTTTCCAAAGAATCCAGCACGATGACGCATGATGCCCTCATCCGCAGTGTCAGTCAGAGCGATGGCCGGATGTATGCCGCCAAGGCTGTCCTTTCCTATCCGCTGTGGAAAGGGCAACTGCAGGCTGGAACTGAAGAAACAATCCTGCACCGCCAGGACAGTTATGCGATTTCGGGGATTGACATTCCCGGCTCGTCTGCAAAGGTGACGGAAGACAAATATGCCGGCTTCGCTTCCTACGGGTTCTGGCTGGAGAAAGCCGGACAGTTCAGCGCCGGCGTGCGCTATGAGTATGTGCATTACCGCTATGAAGATGCGTTGGCACCCGCCAGCAATCTGCAGCGTGATTATGGCAACTGGTTCCCGACGCTTTCCTATGCGGGCGTAGTGGGTCCGGTCCAGTTGATGTTCAATTACAGTGCACGGACCCAGCGCCCCAATTATGCCAATCTCTCCAGTGTCATCCGCTACAACAGCCGGTATATCTGGCAGAGCGGCAACGCGCAGTTGCAGCCCGACCTTTCGCAGAATTTCAGTGCTACGGCCGTTTGGAAATTTGTCACTTTGATCGTGAACTATGCCCGCACCGACCATGCCATCGTGACCTGGTCTTCGCCCTATGGAGATGAAGGTGTCGTCCTGGTGCAGCCGCGCAATATCGACACGCCTTTCCGGAATATGGCCGCCTTTGTCAATCTGACGCCCACGGTCGGCTGTTGGAACATAAACTACACGTTGGGCATTCAGCCGCAGTGGTTCACCATCAATGCCCCGGATGCCCGCGAGGCCAGCGGCATCCGTGTCACCCGTTTCAACGGCAAACCCATCGGCATCGCGCAGCTCTTCAATACCTTTACGGTCAAGAATGGCTGGCAGTTCGAATTGGGCGCGACCGTGATGACGCCGGGCTATACCCAGAATCTGTATATGCGCAACTGGTATTGCGATGTCACGGCCGCCGTGCAGAAGACGCTGCTGCCTGACGGCTCGCTCGTCGTCCGCCTGGAGGGCAATGACCTCGCCGGTGCTGCCCATTTCGATGCAGAATCCGACTTCGGCAGCCATACCATAAGCCAGACCAACCGCATGGATACCCAGCTCGTCAAGTTATCCCTGCGGTACAACTTCAACACGGCCCGCAGCAAATACAAAGGTACCGGGGCAGGCAGCGATACCCGCAGCCGGATGTAAGGCAAGCGATTATTTTGTTATCTTTGCGTCGATTTCTTACCAAATCGACAGGCAATGGGTTCTATCAAATGGATTGGCGGATTCCTCGGGTGGGTGTCTTTCGGCCCGATCGGTGCTTTGCTGGGCTTTTTTATGGGCGCCATGGTGGACGGCACCATCGATGTTGCCAAACGACTGACCGGAATGGGCTCCGACGAAGGAGCTGCCCGGCCGGGCGGATACCAGCGAGGAACGTCCGGGAATTACCAGCGTTCGACAGGCCGGACGACCTACACGGCCAATGAACAGCGCAACAGCTTCTTTGTCAGCCTTTTGGTTTTGTCTTCTGCGGTCATCCGGGCAGACGGGCGGACGCTGCAGGCCGAGGTGGAAGTGGTCAAGGATTTCATCCGGCGCAACTTTGGCGAAAGCGCCGTCAGCGATGCGGTGCGTATCCTGAACGAACTCAGCGGCAAACAGATCAATATCTATGAGGTCGGTGCGCAGATTGCCGCCAATATGAACTATTCGCAGCGGCTGCAGCTCCTGCACTATCTGGTGCAGATTGCACGCGCTGACAGCGATTTCAACAAGTCGGAGAAGGATGTCATCGAAGCCATCGGCGGAGCCATCCGTTTGACTTCTACCGATGTGGCATCCGTCATCGCGATGTTCTACAAAGACGCCAACTCGGCCTATGCCGTGCTGGAAATCTCTCCTTCCGCCACGGACGACGAAGTCCGCAGCGCCTACCGCCGCATGGCGATGAAGAATCATCCCGACAAGGTCGCCACCCTCGGCCCCGAAGTCCAGAAAGCGGCCGCCGAGAAGTTCCGCCAGATCCAAGACGCCTACGAGACCATCAAGAAGGAGCGGGGCCTCAAGTAAGGCGCGATGCGGATGCGGACAGTTTCCGTTTCGCCCGGTTCGAGCCGCCTGGTTTTCGCGAACCCTTTCAGTACACCGTCTCCATAAACCATCACGACTTCCCTTCCCGGCGCATGGCCGGTGTTTTTGACGTTGACACAGACTGTGACCGATCCGTCACTCTCTTCCGCCTGCTGGATTTCACTTCGCGTAAACTCCGTATAAGACAAGCCGAAACCAAAAGGGTAGGAGACCGGTACCCCGGCCCTGTTGAAATACCGGTAGCCGACATCCATGCCTTCGGCATATTCGGTAAAATCCACATTGCGCCGCCCGCGGTCGCGGACTTTGCGGAAGGTGTTCATCGACCCTTTGCCTTGGGAATCGTAGGGGAAGTTGGCGGAAGAAGGGATATCGAAGTAGTCGATGGGAAAGGTCATCGCGAGCCGGCCGGAGGGGGTGACGGTTCCGGTCAGGATGTCAACCAGGGCAGCCGCCCCTTCCTGGCCTGGTTGCCAGTCCACGACGATAGCGTCGGCCAAGTCCTTCCAGGAGGCGGTTTCAATGACGCCTCCAATATTGAGCACGACAATGACTTTCTTGCCAGCCCGACGGTAGGCCGTCGTGACGGCTTCGAGGGTCTTGCGCTCGATTTCCGAGAGCAGGAAAT
>JAEEGF011568370.1_pt1 | contig 67627 bp, 41 predicted proteins | sample 9134171 | NCBI WGS metagenome assembly JAEEGF01 (sample SAMN16246542, study PRJNA631951) | gut metagenome | biome: gut microbiome; feature: rumen; material: AP-attached | host: Bos | place: Iran: Karaj | collected 2018-10 | reverse complement strand
TGTCTTATCAAGCAGGCAGTAATCACCTCTACGTTCGATAATGTGCATCTTATCTGCACTTACCATATTATGTATCTTATCAGCATAAACACCTGCAGCGTTAACAACGTATCTTGTTACGTACTCACCGTTGTTAGTGCGAAGGTGCCAGTTGCCGTCCTCGCCTTTTTTAATATCCTCTACTTCTGTGTTGAAACGGAAGTCTACGCCATTCATGTTGGCATTCTCAGCCATAGCGATATTAAGTTCAAACGGACAGATGATTCCACCTGTTGGAGCCCAAAGTGCTCCCTCACACTTGTCTGAGAGATTTGGCTCCATCTCAAGAGCTTCCTCTCTGCTAAGGATCTTCAGGTCCTTAACACCGTTAGCTACACCTCTGTTATAGAGGTCCTTAAGTCCATCAAGGGCTTCCTTGTGAATACAAACAACCATTGATCCATTTCTCTTGAAAGGAATATCAAGATCCCTTGCAAGATCGTCCATCATCTCATTGCCTCTGACATTGAGCTTAGCCATAAGTGAGCCTTCAGCTGCGTCAAATCCGGCATGAACGATTGCTGAATTAGCTTTAGATGTTCCTTCACAAACATCTTCGCATTTCTCCAGTACGCAAACATTAGCTTCATAACGGGAAAGCTCTCTTGCGACTGCAGAACCGGTGACACCAGCACCGATTACGATCACATCGTACAACATAATAATCTCCTTTTTTATTAAAAATGCTCTGCTATGAAAAAAGGCGAGAGAAAGCAAACTGTGTTCCCCACAGCTTTGTGCTTACTCTCGCCTCCAGTTCATTATCCAGTTAAATCCATGATACTACATTTTAGATTTAGTGCAAGCACAAATCTTATTTTATTAGCCCATGAATCCTGTAAGTGCGTTGTAAAGCAGAGAAGCAACAACTGCACCGCAGATAGGTGCTACAGCAGGGATCCAGCCGTATGACCAGTTACCATTCTTCTTGCCGAAGTTAGGAGCAAGGCAAAGGTAAGCAAGACGAGGAGCTGTATCTCTTGCAGCGTTCATAGCGTATCCTGTAAGTCCACCGAAGGAAGCACCGCATGCAACGATTACGCCGTAAACAAGTGGCCATACAACACGGTCGTTTCCAGCAGGGATCAGAGCCAGTGTGAATACAAGAACGAATGTAGCTACGAACTCTGACAGGAAGTTAAGTACCTGGTTAGGAATTGAAGGTGCTGTGCAGAAGCATCCGCGAACAACGTCGTCATTAGCTGTCTTCTTAATGTGATCTCCGTAGAGAACCATAAGGATAGCTGCGCCTACAAAACCACCGAGCATCTGAGCGATGATCTGTCCAGCAACTGTGCTCCAGTCACCTGTTCTGATAGCAAGACCGATTGTAACTGCAGGGTTGAATGCTGAAGGGCATCCAGTGAAGTTGCTCATTGCGAAAGCAGGAACCATAACTGCCATTCCCCATCCGATAAGGATGTGAACAGCTCCGCCGCCCTTGAAGCCTGACTTCTCTAATGAAACGTTACAGCAAACGCCATCTCCGAGAAGAACCAGTAACAGAGTACCAATAAACTCACCTACATAAACACTCATAATCTTTTTACCCCCTTTTGAGTAAGTTTTTTATATATTTTATTTTACTACTCACTTAGTTAAATGTACATCAATCCTTGGCCCATCCAAGAGTTGTGTTAACGGCTTTCTTCCAGCCTTTAAGCTTAGCTGCGCGATCCTCTTCGCTCATGTTAGGCTCAAACTCTCTGTCGATAGCCCAGTTCTTGATAACGTCTTCCTTGCTTGACCAGAAGCCAACTGCAAGACCTGCCAGGTAAGAAGCACCCATAGCTGTTGTCTCAACGCATACAGGACGATGTACGGGAGCGTTGATGATATCTGACTGGAACTGCATAAGGAAGTTGTTCTTACATGCACCGCCGTCAACCTTAAGAGCTGCAAGCTTGATTCCGGAACCCTGCTCCATAGCGCCGAGTACGTCGTTGGTCTGAAGTGCAAGAGACTCAAGTGTTGCACGGATGATGTGTTTCTTGTTAACACCACGTGTAAGTCCTGTGATAGCTCCACGTGCGTAAGGATCCCAGTAAGGAGCGCCGAGACCTGTAAATGCAGGTACTACATAGCAGCCGTTTGTATCAGGAACCTGAGTTGCAAAGTACTCTGAATCCGGTGACGTATCAACGAGCTTAACCTCATCACGAAGCCACTGGATAGCTGCGCCTGCTACGAAGATTGATCCCTCAAGAGCATACTCAACCTTGCCGTCAAGACCCCATGCGATAGTTGTAAGAAGTCCGTTGTTCGGGAACTGAGGCTTTGTGCCGATGTTCATAAGCATGAAGCATCCTGTTCCGTAAGTGTTCTTAGCCATACCTGACTCGAAGCATGTCTGTCCGAAAAGAGCTGCCTGCTGGTCGCCTGCTACGCCTGCGATCTTGATGGGAGCGCCGAAGAACTCAGCATCGGACTCGCCATACTCTGTGCTGCTGGAAGGAAGTGCCTTAGGAAGCATGCTCATAGGTACCTCGAGCTGTTTGCAGAGCTCCTCGTCCCAGTCAACTGTGTTGATGTTGAACATCATTGTTCTGGAAGCATTTGAATAATCTGTTGCGTGTACTTTTCCCTTTGTGAGCTTGAAAATAAGCCAGGAATCAACAGTACCGAAGCAAAGCTCCCCTGCCTCTGCCTTTTCACGAACGCCTTCAACATTGTTCAGGATCCAGCGAAGCTTTGTTCCTGAGAAGTAAGGATCAAATACAAGACCGGTCTTGTTGTAAGCTGTGTTGTCAATTCCGGGATACTTGTCCATGAGTTCCTGCTTCATGTCAGCAGTTCTGCGGCACTGCCATACGATTGCATGGTATACAGGCTTTCCTGTAGCTCTTTCCCATACGATGGTTGTCTCACGCTGGTTGGTAATACCAATAGCAGCGATGTCTGTGTAGGTTGCGCCAACCTTCTGCATTGCCTCACGAGCAACTGAAAGCTGTGTCTGCCAGATCTCATTAGCATCATGCTCTACCCAGCCGGGCTGAGGATAGAACTGTGTGAACTCTTTCTGAGCTACTGAGCACATCTCACCTTTCTCGTTGAAGAGGATACATCTGTTACTGGTTGTACCTGCATCCAATGCCATTACGTATTTTGCCATTACTAAACCCTCCTTTTTCTTGTGAAAGAAATATATTAAAGCCCTCTTGCTTTAACTACTGTTTTACAATTCCCAAACCATCTCATTGGTGGTTGAAATTGCGAGCGCTCCTGCATCAAGAGCGTTCATCACATCTTCCTTGTCTGCTATGAGTCCCCCTGCAATTATGGGAACCCTGCTGACCTTGTTGATCCTGCGGATCATCTTGGGAAGAACTATACCGGGTAAAAACTCAATTATGTCCGGCTTGATCCCTGACATCTTGGCCTGCTTCTCTATGTTCTGGAGAGCAAGGGAATCAAGGATGAAATATCTCAGCACTGTGTTGAGCTCAAGCTCTCTGGCATGGGCGATCAGGTTGCTCTTGGTAGTTATGATGCCATCTGCCTCGGTGTTGTTCTTGATGAAGTCAAGGCACACATCCTTCGAGTTGTTCAGCCCTGTTATCAGATCCACATGGACCATGGCTACCTTGCCGGATTTCTTTATCTTCCTCGTTATCTCCGGAATGGTACAGATGTCTCCGTAGAGTACGAAGATGATCTCAACGTCCTCGGTCAATGCTTTATTTAATCCCTCGTCATCCTTTACTGCAGCGATGATCGGATTTATCTCAATTTTGTTAATAAATTCACGGTTTTTCATTATGATTTTGCAAAATAAAAAAAGAGCAGACAAAGTAAAATGAGGTTCCCCCTCATTAAACCCTTACTCTTTTCTCAAGGCACTCTATAAATTTGTTAATACACCAGGATGACTTATACATTATGTCCTCGTCAAAAAACATTTCCAAAAATCACATACGACTATCGGTCAGTTCCTTACGACAATGTAATAATAGCGCTATTTTGTGCAAAATGCAATAGCTCAGTTTATAATTTCTTAATTTTTTGTACTTATCACCAAAAATATTGTACAACTTTCAGCCAAAAATTGTACATTAAATATAAAAAGTGCACAATGTACTTTAAAGCAGTAAAGCATTTTTGTCGCAATTTGCGCAGAGCTCCGTTGTTTGTAATCCGGGTAGGCGGCAAGCATCTGCCCGGGCTCCCTCAAAAACCAAACATATATCAATCACCCAGTGCTTCATACGCAGTGTAAAAGGTTTCGACACGGTCAAACCTGTAGTAGGCGTCGCCCTTGATGGTGGCGGCGGTGCCGGGTTCCAGGCAGACTTCGTCCGTGTTCTGGGGGATCATCCACATGCAGTCTACAAGCTCGTTGCCGTCAAAGAACAGAACGTAGGCGTCGACTTTGACCTTCTTGTCACTTTTGTTCTCTGCTGTTAAAAGAGCTGATGCCCCCTCGGTGGCGGTGTAGATGGCGACTTCGCTTGCCATGTCCTCTTCGTAGGGGTTTCTCTTGGTTATCGAGAACTCATAGGCGTCAGGGATTTTGCCGCCAAGATCCCGCTTGTCGAATCTACCCTCAAAGACAAAGAGAGCCCCGTCCCTTACCACTTCTACGGTCTTCTCTGACACTGAGAGCTCATCTCCCTCCGCTGATCTTGCGATAAACCTGCACTCGTATCTTACAAGCTCTCCTGTTTTGTTCTGAAGAACAAGCACAGGGTTGCAGTTGTGGTCATCTTCTCTGAAATACTGGGCGATGAGCAGGGTGCCCACGGGGAGACCGCCGTAGGAGGGCATGTCGTCATCGGATGGCGCTATGCTCACTATGCCGCCCTTGTTCTTATCCGCTTCTGCTATGCTGTCCAGACTCTCAAATATGCCGCCTTGTGTTTCATCGCTTTTTTTGCCGCTGTCGTCTGATTTTGCAGACTCTTCGGACTTAGCTTTATCGTTGGTGACATATACCATATCATCTTCAGAACCGGAACCTGCGCCGTCATCCGATGCCGCGGAACCACCAGACGCATCTGCTCCTGCTGAACCCGCAGTCTCGTCCTGCGAAAGTCCATCCATTGCAGTGCCATGGGGGCCTTGCTGCACGTCATCTCCACTCTCGCCCTTCCCGGCAGAACTGCCAAAACCAAATCCCAGGCCGTCAGCTCTTTTCCCAAGATTTATTCCAAAATTAGCGAGATTGCTCTCAACAATCCGCACATAGGCATTCTTCCCGCTGCCATCCTTCGCCGGCAGCCCAAATCCAAACGTATTGAAGTACATGATGAAAGGAACAATGATCCCCACAACGGATATAGCCACTATCCTTACTGTAGGAATGGATTTCTCCTCCAAAAAGAGCCGCAGGCCCATAACCAGTGTCACAACGCAAATAAGTCCCCCCACCAGCAGGGGGGACAGAACAAGGCCCAGTATCGAGACTATTAACAGCGTTGTAGTTATATGCATGAAAGTCACCTTTCGTTTATGTGCATATTTTACAAAATTGTTACGAAATGAAATGTCAATACTTGTATATAAAAAATTTTATACTACAATATATTGTAGTTAAGAAGTAAATGTTTTTTTGTTTTAGGTTCTAGGAGGATATGAAATATGACTACAGTTGCGACTATGGAAGCTTTGGATCTTAGTGTAATCCGCAACATTCTTCGTTCAATGATCAACGAGCACTGGTCAGTGTCTGAGGCTCTTGACGAGTACGACGTACCGGAAGAGCTCAGGAAGGAATATGAAGAGCGCATCTCAAAGTGCTTTATTGACTGATCATCCACGTGTTAAGTAACTAAACATTTCTGATGAGGTCCATACCCACGTCATAGACCTTGCCCTCAGTGGCATCCTTAAGCCAGTCGGCCATGGAGATCCCGTTTTGCGTAAACAGCGTAAAATGGTGTTCCCTCACGCTGGTATGGACCGTACCACCGGAAGTGATAATAGGAATCTTCCACTCATTCAAAAATATCCCGAAGTATGGGGATATTTTTTTTAGTTCTTCAACCATTTCTTTCAGCTGCTGACTGTACTGCTTCTGCACTTCCCCATCACTCTTGTATTTGTGATTGATAATATCGTTATAATAGGCGCTCAGAAGATAGTCCCTGACCGAGCTCGAATAAAGATACCTGAACCTGTCGCCGTATTTCTCATAGAGATCCCTGTACCAGTCCAGCGTGATGTTGTCTGTCTTCAGCGGTTTCCAGATTGACTCCTTGCACTGCCAGATGTTCTTTGCAGTCTTTCTCCAGTTCTTATAAAGAAGCTGTCCAGAATCGGAAAACAGCGTGATATTCCGGGCCTTCGGATAATAGTCGTCGACGATCTCCCCTGCCAGCGCGGGCACGGCAAAAGCGCCTGCTGAATTGCCGGCTATAAGCAGAGTCTTGGGATTCGGGAAAAGATCTTTTGCCACCTTCATACTCTGAAGGAAATTCACATATCCGTGGAAATGCAGGACACTGTCGCTTCCGTCTTCCGCCTTGTAGGGATAGTCATTGTTGCCCACGTGGAAGTCGCCGGTGGCGTAGGTTATGACCACAAAGCTCCAGTCCCGGAAAGGATTCTTTTCATTATTATTGTCAGTGATCCCTACGTTGATGTTCATGAGCTGGGTGAAGGGACGTAGGTTGTTCCAGTAGTAATTGGGCTGCCCCGCCGCCACCTTGCCGCCTGTAACGGGCCTTGCCGCAGTATATTCATTCCAGGCAACTCCTCCGCCGGAAAAGAACACGCAGAGTTTCTCGGGATCCGCCAGTTTCACATAAATGTAGTACTCCGATCCGTCGCCTGAAAGGCCCCTCTCAAGAGGAACCCTGTACCAGGTCATTTTCTCAGGATTCTCTGGCAGATCAGGAGCCATACGGCCCGAGTTCTCAATGGCCTTTCCTATCCTGTCCTCCACAAAATCCCCCGCCTTTGAGGCGAAGACGATACCTCTTTTTAAGTTTTTCTGGTTTATCTTGTTGACAAGGCTCATATATTAAACATTTTCTCCGATGCGTTTTTCAGGTCTTTAAATCTGAAGATCACCAGCGCGGCGATCAGGATCAGATAGAACATGATGCAGCTGGCTGTGGGCCAGGGCTTTGTATTCCTGCCGGTCTTGACGAGGATGATCTGCAAAAGAGCCATCAAAAAATCAAATACGATGTAGAGGATATACTCGTCAAGCCTCAGCTTCAGGAAGTAAGCCGTAATGATGGTGACGATTGCAAGACCTATCAGTGTCATGGGGATCATCCAGTTGACGCTCCATCCGATGAAACCGGTCTTCACATCCACGTAGTAGTCGACGATTATGGCCACAAGAACCTCAAATGTGATGACCTTGATCATGTTGTTCCGAAGATACATCGTGGCAATGATGTCGATCCAGACAACAAGGGCCCCCAGCATAACAGGACCGATAAAAGAAAACTCACCCTTTGTCATTGTGTTTATCGTTCCAAAGACAATCTCCGTTACAAGGAACAGGAATGTGCACACCTTCAGAAAAGTAAAGCTTGTGATCTTTTTCTTTTCCAATATAGGAAATGCCAGATTCTCATCGCCCTCTGTCTCAACGAGCTTTCCCTGGCACAGGGGACAGCACTCTTTTCTGCCCCGTATCTTTATCTTGCATTTATTGCAAACCTGCATTGTGGTATTATTCCTTTCCCTTTTCGTTTTCTTTCTTCCTTGCTGCCTTTTTCTCCTTATTGGCAGCTTTCTTCTGAGCCTTTTTCTGAGCCCGGGCTTTCTTTTTGCCCTTCCCCTTGCCGCCTGCGTACTCATCCATAATGTCGTAGTCGTTGGTGGAAAGCTCTACCTCAAGCCCCTCTTCCGTCAGGCACCTCATAAAGTTCAGCATGGTCATGTGAGTCTTGAAAGGTGAAACCTCGCCAAACACCATGTTGTCCTTGAAGGAGCAGACGCAGACCTGCTGCGAGGATGCCGTCATAAAGGCACTGAACCTGTCGATGTAATCCGAAACCTCAGGAGGCATCTTGATCTGCCCAAGGTTCGACATTGACGTGGTCACGCCCTTCTTGGCTGCCCTGTCGAAATAGCCGATGGCCAGGTCCTTCAGCTGAAGCGGTACCATCTTGATGGCCAGATTATGCTCCAGTGTGGAGTAGGAATTCATGGTCTTTTCGATGTTCTCCGGCGCCAGTTTTTCCTTGAAGTCCTTTGCCACAGGCTCGATGATACTGCTCATCTCCCCGTTGTACAAGTCCGGGTCATAGTCGATATTGATCACGCCAAAAAAATTCCTGGCGGTTCCGCTCTTATAAAACTGCCTCAGATTTACCGGCACGCTGACTACTATGTGCCTCTTTTTCTGGTGTCTGTTCATTCCCTGAATTACTGCCTTTATGTACAGGGCAACACACATAACACCCACCGTTGTGTCATACTTGTGAGCCAGTTCCAGGAACTTACTTGCTGATACGCATCCCTCCAGCAGATGAGGTAAAAGGTTGTCGTCCAGTTCCCCGGTCACCTGATAGGCCTTTACGGATTTCATCTCGTTGAGCTGGCGAAGCCCTTTCTGCTTGGCGTAGTTGTCGCTGAAGGCGTCCACATTCTTTTCCTCAACGGAAAAATCATCCACGGGTCTGATATCTTCTTTGATGTCATGTTTCATCTGAAGGTAGCGGACGATCAACGTTTTAAAGAACATGAAAGCTCCCGTGCCGTCAGCCAGCACGTGGAACATCTCGAGATTGATTCTTTTCCTGAAATAATTAACCCTGTATAGGAGCGCCTTCTTGCCGGGAAGGTACAAGGGAAGGCAGGCCGGAGTATGCTCCTCCTCCACCACTGCCCTGAGGTCGGAGTCTTCCAGGTAATACCAGAAGATTCCCCTGTGCAGCACACAGTTAAAGAACGGGAACTCCTCCACGGTCTCGTCAAGAGCCTCCTGAAGGATGTCTCTGTCCACCTCCTCGTTCAGCTCACAGGTCAGTCTGAATACCCTTGTATTTGCTCCTTTTGCAGTAGAAGGTACGATCTTGGCCGCGTTGTCAAGCTTGTACCAGTTTGCTTTTTTCTCCATTATGTCTATAGTTCCTTATATGTATTTGATCAGAGTTTTTCAAGTCTCTCTGTGACTATGTCCATGTTGCCCTTGCTCATCCTGTAGATAACATCTTCAAGTGTTATGAATTTCTTGTTGCGGATGAACTTAAGATACCTTGTGGTAAAGCGCATCTTGATACCCTTTCCCTCGATTCCGCTGTTCACCTTGTCCTGTATGGTCCGACATGTATCGTCAGGATCGCTGGCCATGTTCTTGCTGAGGATGCAAAGGAACGTTCCCGCTGTCCTCACGAAGCCCTCGCAGTTGGGGTCATCGGATACGTCGATGGACTGAAGCGCGCCAACGGACCATTTCTTCAGGCTGTGGTAGATGCCGTACTCGCAGTCAAGCTCCACCAGCCTGTCATTGACGCCGTCGTAGAGCCAAACTTCATTTCCCTTAACGAACATATCCCTAACCTGGAAGAGGCTTTCTTCAAAGGGAAAAGAGATCCCGACTGCCTCACACCCTGTCAGCATTATGTTGGCGTTGATCCGGGTGGGGTCGTCTGATGGATCCGGAATGTCCTCTCTGCCGGGAGTCGAAGTTTCTTTTACCTGATCCTCTATGTGTTCTTCCGGTTCTTCCTGCTCAGGTCCCGAGCCTTCTATTCTCGCACTCTCCATATGGTTTATCTTATAGGATGCGTCGTCGGGAGTCTGGACAGTAAATCTGTCCCTGTTGCACTCCTCGAAGGGACCTGTGACAGGGTGAATGCCGCGCTTTCTTCCGAAGTAATCGGTATCGAAGCTGATGGATGAGCCGTCGGGGGCTTCAAACCTCTGCTCACTCTCAAAGGCAACTCCCAGGACCTCAGTGTTTATGGGCATTGTGAAGTTCCTTGGAAGGTACTCGTAGAGATTGGTGTGAATGGTGTATCTTCCGTCCTCTTCGTCAAGATACAGACTTATCTTGTGGTCTTTGTCCACGTGGGCTGCCAGCTCGTGGTCGCAGGGCCGCGCGCCGTTGTAATAGGCATTGCCACCTGTATATACGGGAAGATGATCGTAATAGATGTCGTTGTTTCCGTAGTTTTTGAGGGCATCTCCCTTAAAGGCGCCGAAGTATTCCGACGGCGTCGGGAAGTGGTTGTACGGGCAGGTTCCGCAGATGAAGTTATGCAGATCCATGGTGTCTGACCCGTCTTTTACGCAGTAATCCAGAAGGTCGTCCCTCACCTTCTTCTGGATGAAGATGTTGTTGTAGAACCTGGCATCTCCGTGCAGTATTGTCATAAAACCTGCGATTTTTGTCGAATGAGGCAGATGATAAGGCGTGTATCTGTCGGTACAGAATTTCTTGCCAAGATTGCCGGTGCCCTGACCCACGTAGGTAAAAGAGCCTGTGATGAGGTTGTGCACAAAGGCTATGCCCTGGGTGCTGATCCTTGCTGCTATCTCAGAAAGAAGCAGGTTGTGATCGATGAGCGTAGGGCCATGGGACACCTCGATGAAGATGTCCTCACCAAGTGCAAGTCCGTCATCTATAATGGTGCCCTGCGGCGGAATGTTGTCATGCAGGAAATTCTGGGTAACTCTGGTGCCCTGGGCCTCCCAGTCCAGCCAGATGCCCCTGGTGCAGTGATCTATGTGATTCCTTCTGATGATGGTGTCGATGGCGGCGTGGAACTTGATGCCTCCAATCTCCGCACCCTGAAGGTTCTGCTTGTTGTTGATATGGTGGATATGGTTGTCCTCGATAATGCTGAAGGCGCAGCCCATGTGTCCCACGATACCGGTCTGGCCGCAGTCGTGGATATCACATCTTCTTACAATGTGGGAACCCACAGTCTCTTTGTCCCAGCCCTCGTTTACGGCCTGGCAGACTGCGTCCCTCTGGGTCTGGGTTCCGTCCTTTACCCAGGTTGTTGTCCACTTGTTGTTGCTTCCCTTCTGATAATATTTGCCGAGGGATATTCCGGAGCACTTTGACTCGTAGATCTCGCAGTCCTCGATGATCCAGCCCTTAGACCAGTGGGGGCCTATCATTCCCATCTGAACTGCTGTCGGCGGTGCCCACTGGGTCGCGGCACATCTTACCGTAAAACCTCTTAAGGTTATGTTGTTTATGCCTGTCCTGTCGGGATAAAAGCACGCTCTTCTGACAGCAAATTCCACATTTTCATCGTTGGGGTCCTTTCCCTGGAAGTTGGCATATATAACAGTATTGCCTTCCTCCTGAGCGGTGTACCAGACATACTTAGTGTACTCAGGTTCCCATGATCTCTTGTCCTCTGTCGGATGCATGCAGGAAGAAAGGTCAAAGACTTCGTACATTGACCTGTAATCGAGATATATTTCTCCTGTGTGTGGATGCTTGTCATGTGGAGAGAACCAGTCACCGTGGACTGTCTCGACATAGGGATTGTAATCCCCGAAGAAACTGTTTGGAATGCGCACCCTGTAGAGATTCTCGAACTTCTCCCAGCCTGTGAGGCGCTCGGCACCTGTGATCACAGCCTCGCCCTTATGGGTGCTCACGTATCTGATCCTGTCTGTCTCTGTTCCCGAGCAGGCAGGTTTAACCCACTCTCTGTAGATACCGGGAGCTACAAGTACGTCATCTCCGGGCTTTGCCACAAGAGCAGCCTCCTGGATAGTCCTGAAGGGGTGCTCGATTGAGCCGTCTCCGCTGCGAAGTACATTTCCCGATACATAAAGTAACATACCCATCTCCTCCTTGTTGTTGTATCATATATAAATATAACACAAATACAGTGCAATAACACAAAGGAGCGCTACATGGGAAGAATGAAATACATCTATGCAATTGCAATATTGGCAGGGTTTATACTGGCCGGTCTTCTGATGAGCTTTTTGGGAAGGCTGTTCTGAAATAAAGCGCCGGCAGATCTTTTTGCCTGCCCGATAGTTCTTTTAACCAAAATGCATTGTCTCAGCCCGCACTGAGTTTCTTGTTCCGGTAGAGATCCGAATCTGCCCTCGCGATGAAGGCCTGAAGCGAAATCGGCTGCTGATAGTCGTACTGGGCAATGCCAATACTTACCTGTATATCATAGGGAGCCGCATCTACGTTTGTGGCTCTTTTTAAATTGTTCCTGATCTGGTCTGCCAGCCATGTTGCTTCTGCTTTGTAGGACATCTCGGCCACAACGACGAATTCGTCACCTCCATACCTGGATACGAACATCCTGCTCCTGGAACCCTGACAGGCTTCTTTGATAGCAGAGGCTACTCTGTTGAGGGCTCTGTCGCCTTCCGTGTGTCCATAAGCCTCATTGATGTCTCTGAGGCGGTTGATGTCTACCATTACAAGGAAGAGGCTAAGACCCGGCTCCTCGTTTTTCATCTTCTGAATAAGGTACTTGTACATCTGATTCCTGTTGTTGGTCTGAGTCAGCGGATCGATGGAGATCAGGTTATCCTGGGTCGTTATGTACACGTAGAGAACCGCCGCAAAGGTGCCATAGCAAAGAAGCGGAACTCTCCAGTAAACAGTCTGCAGTATTCCGAGGATGATGGGCGTTATGGGGAAAATGCCGATCATGAAATAGATGTTCCTGTCGACGTATTTGTCCTTGTTGGCGAATCTCCTGAAAGCCTTGATCGAGGCAGCGATCATGTATCCGAATGGAACGATGATCAGAACCACATAGAACTTTCCGTTTACCAGCTCTCCGCTTTCATCGACGTAAAATACCAGCCCTGTCCTGAAAGCCGTGATCACAAGCAGTGTCGACACGAGGACCGGGATTGCAAGAAGATGCCGCACAAGATTGTTTTCCACCAGCTCATCCCTCTGCAGAGTTTCAGAGATAATGTACCAGTAGTAAGCGGCAAGACTTATTAACGCATAGGTGAAAATGTTTGATACGTAGAGGGCAGACGGCGAATTGCTTATCACGCCTCCGTCCACCAGAGCCCAGAATATTTCTGAGCCGAAGTACAGAATAAGAATGACAACAAGATTTCCAAGATATATCTGTGAAGCCTGCTTGTTCACGCCCCTGACTATCTTATATAGTATCAGGACGAGAAGGAGTGCGCAGGCCACATGAGCCTCTATATAGTAAAAAACGTATGACACGATAATTCCTCCCCGGTTCAATATCCTGATAATCTTATCACAAAAACATTACAGTAAATGGGGCGTTACAGATAGTTTATGAATTGTTTATTGTTTATTTATATTTTCTCATTAATCAACAAAAGGAAGCCTGCGCTTCCTTTTGTTATGCCCCTCCTGCTATTGCCTTCAGGGCTTCAAATTCAGAATCATAGACACCGCCCATGGCTTCCACTTCTTCCCAGGTATACCAGGACCCGGAAAGCTGCACACCCCTTATCGATACATCCGTCGCTATTACCATAAAGGGTTTGTGGTTTACCACGATGTAGCAGGTTCTGTTAAGACCAAAGGGAGTTACGAAAACATGCCCCGTGTCTATCAGATGATTCAATTGATCTATAGATAAGCTTTTTGATAACGGTACAGTTCTGAGCATAACATCCCTTCCTATAGATTCAATTATACTATCCACATGTTTTAGTGTAAATTCGTTTATATTTATTTTATATTTCCGATAGAGACAGATATACAATAACACCTTGCAGGTTATCGCATACCATCTCGGCAAGCTCATGCATCTCATCTGTTGCAGGCAGCATATCGGGAACCATAATGGGTTTGAGGCCACCTGCATGAGCAGCTCTGATCCCGTTGTAGGAGTCCTCAATGGCGTAGCATTCACCCGGTTCAACACCAAGCTCTTTGCATGCCAAAAGAAATATCTCCGGATTGGGTTTGCTGTGCTCAACCATGTCTCCTGTTATGATCTCATCAAAGTAATCAAGGATTTTGGCGTCCCGCAGCTCTTGCAGTACTACCTGTTTCCTGGTGGACGTGGCCAGTGCTATCCTCTTCCCGCTCTTCTTCAGAAACTCCAGAATCTCGACGACGCCATCCTTCATCGGGAGATTCCCGCCGTCATACTTATCGTGGAACATCTTTGAAGCTTCCTTAGCATATATGTCGTAGGGAAAATCCTCCCCACAGGCATTTATCATTATCTCTCTTGTCTTGGCATTGGTGGTTCCTATGCATTCAAGATAAGGCGTCTCGATATCTTCGATCCCGTACTTCTTTGCCAGGGCTATCCAGCAATCCATGACTGCCCTCTCGGAATCAAATATCACCCCGTCCATGTCAAAAACAACCGCAGCAAAATCTTTCATAATCTCCTCCCATTGATGAGTCATAACTTCTAAAACAAAAAGCTCCGGGTCTCAACATTTCGAGTTAACCCCGGAGCTGTATGTCATTATCATTATCAAAAATCCCTGAGATCCAGCAGATTGTTGATCTTCTGTTCTTCCTGCGCTGCCCTTTCCTGCTTCCTTGCTTCCCTGAGAGTCGTTCTCTCGATGTGCTCTAAATTGCTGGGATCCAGCGGATTGGCCGGTCTGCCTGACGCATCCGAACCGGATGAACCGGCCGGCTTGGATGCGATGGTGATCATCGCAGGTCTGTCTGGAATCTCTTCCTTCGCAATATCTTCCTCCACCTCTTTGATCTGATCCCTGGTGGAAATTGAAGGATTAAGATTGGTCTCGGGAATATTGTCGAGCTCGGTGTGCTGTTCTTTCTTCTTACTTGCAAGAAGTCCGATGAGATCCACATTCAGACTGGCTATACTGCAGCCGACAGCTTTTTTGCCATCTATGATAAAATTCCTCACCACCTTGGTAGAAATCTCGTAATTGTGGAGCGTCTCACCGTATCTGAACATCACGTCAAGCTGATCGCCCAGCCTTAAGTTGGTATTGCGGTCAACAACCAGTGAGATGCCTCTCATAGAAATGTCGTGTACTATGCAGTTCTTGAGGTCCTGGCGGTTGCCGTTGACGGACATAAGTCCCAGCTTTTCTATGTAGAATCTCTCAGCCCTTCTCGTGTTGTCGGGCTCGAGTTTTGAGGAGCTCCTGATCAGGTGGAAGTTGCCATAGCGGGTCTTCACCGGCGTAATGGTGGTCGACATGAATCTGTAAATCCTGCCGTCGCGCTTGTTTCTTATCTGTACATTGGAGGGTTCAAGAAGCTGCATATACTTACCAAAATACTCCATCGGCTTCACTAAAAGCCCCGCAGACACACCGAATATGGCCTCAGTCAAAAGAACTATGCTGTGGCCGGATATGACTGCGTGAATCTTAACTTCTGAACCGTTTGCTATCTCACTGACTTTCATCAGACTTATAACCCCCCGTGGATTCTACTTTTGTCCCTGTTTTTATGATATACTACACGTAAAAAAAAATCTAGCACAGGAGACACTTATGATAAGGGATAATATAGAGCTTGTGAAAAGAAATATCGACAAAGCCTGCAGTAAAGCCGGCAGAGACAAAAGCGAAGTCACACTTATAGCAGTCAGCAAGACAAAGCCCCTGAGCGCAATTGAAGAGGCCATGGACTGCGGCCAGAAAGTCTTTGGCGAGAACAAGGTCCAGGAAATCAGGGAAAAGACTGAGGCCCTTGCGGAAAGAACAGGGATTGCCACAGGAATCTCTGAGCCACTGACAGAAAAAGTAGCCTTCCACATGATAGGCCATCTCCAGGCCAACAAGGTAAAATACCTTCCGGGCAAGGTCTGCATGATCCACTCCGTCGACAACGTTAAGCTTGCAGAGGAAATCGAGAAGCAGTTTGCCAAGAACGACATGAACATCGACGTGCTCATCGAAGTCAACATGGCTGCTGAGGACACCAAGTTTGGTTTAAGTCCAGAGGAAGCGCCTGCTTTTGTAAAAGAGATCAGTACACTCCCTCACTTGAACATCAGAGGCCTTATGACAATCGCCCCCTACACTGATGATCCCGAGAGCAACAGAGTTTACTTCAAGGGCTTAAGGGACCTTAAGGATAAGATCAATGCCATGAACATTCCGGGAGTCCAGATGGATACACTCTCCATGGGAATGACCGGCGACTACATGGTCGCTGTCGAAGAAGGCGCCACCTTCGTAAGAGTCGGCACCGGAATTTTCGGCGAAAGAGACTACGGCATCACCGGCTGAATACTTGGCCATAAAAAATCCCCCTAAAGGAGACTTTGGATATTTCCATTGTCTACTTTAGGGGAATCATATCATCTAATTCTCCCTGACTCTTTTTCTTTCAGCAATCCCCTTATTTCTTCACATAAATGCGTTCATACATATTATTCGGCAAGTCTTTCATTCCCATGACGCCTTTGTTTCGCATGACATGAAAGGTGAGCTGGTTCATATCGTCGGAAAAGAAATTGGTGCCATCGTAATGTATCTGCTGATAATTACCTTCAATCTGATGAGGATCACCCCTCTGCCCAAACCAGATCAGTGAAACAACGCCTCCATAGACCATGGTATCAAAGATCCTGCTGATGGTGGTATAGCTGGGCTCTGTCACAGGCGTTCCCGGTTTTACTTTGGAATCATAGCTCAGGGAATCCATGTACTGCACAACATTGCCTTTGATTCCCGTGATCGTGATATAATGTCTGTCCTTGAAAAGAGAAACCGGACTGCCGCTGTTTAATACACCGGTCACCTTTTCTTTAAAGGCATTCTTTTGCGCCACAAGCTCAGCACTGCGCTGCTGCAGTTCCTCAACCGTACCTCCTGCGTCCTGCCTGCTTACTGTGAAATTCATGTCATGGAGCTCGATCTCCGGATCTGCCTCAAGGAAGAAATCTGCCATCTCCATCATTCCAAAGATATCGTCTGTACCTTTTCCCACCTGATTCCTGATCTCACTGACCTGATCGTTGTAAGCCGTTTTACGGGTAAAGTACCCCTTTACGTCATCATACTTCGCAATATATTTTCCGGGCTTAATATTTCGCAGGTCTTTCTGATTGTACTTATTGTACTCCTTGCCGTCGGGAAGATTTTTCTTCTTTGCCAGATAATTGTTCAGAAGTGCTGCTCCGGAGCAGGCAAAGCAGTTATTGGTGTCCTGATATTCATAGGTAGTCCGCAGCGGAACCGTGATCAGAGGTTCATTCTCAGATGCTATTATCTCCTGCTGTTCATCCTGAGAAATAATACGTCGCCTGCTCTTGTAGCAGTTTAACGCATCGTTAATGTACGGATCCTTACTTTTTATCGTAATGCGGAAAGGATTCTGGTTCTTAATCTGATTCCGGTTCTTTTCCTTTTCTTTTTCGTCAGATTTTATGATGATTATATTCTTGTTCTTCGGCTCCTCTTTTTCCTTCACGTTTATGACGTTCTCAGGAACGCCCGTGAATATCTCATCTTCTTCCTCTTCCAAAAGCTCCTTCTTAGACTCTTTTGTATCCTCTTTTTTCTCCTCTTCTTCCAGCACAATAGCTCTCGTTTTGGCCTTCTTTCCCTGCCTTGCGATGAGAATGTCTTCCATGGGAACCAGATACTGTTTTTTGTCAATCAGCAGTTCCTTTATACGCACCTTGATCGCGCTGACCATATCCGATACAAAAGGATTATCCTTGTTATAAAAATTATTTATTCCTTCCACCGCATAATCGTTTCTGTTTACGACGACATCCGGGCTTGCTTTCATCGCTCCGCGGTAGTGTCCCACACCGGCATGTAAGGTATACGGCTCGACAACAACCTGAGTATTCTCAGCCGCAAAGCCTTCCGTTGTCCATACTCCGTCCTCTTTGTCGTTGACGACTAATGAAGTCATATGATATTCATACTTACTGAATCTGCGCGCAATCTCCTTCAGCTTTTTAAACCCGGAATAGTCTCTGTCAATTTCCTTTAACGCCGTGGCTTTGTCAACTTCAGTAAATTTTGTGTAGTACTGTCCTGTAAAGTTCATGTTAGTCAGAGCCAGCAAATACTGCTCTTTTTGCTCAGTACTTATGTTAGCCGCACTTGCCAGAATATCCATGTTCTTTATCAGATATTGCCTTACCAGTTCAGGCTTTTCATAGATATAGTACATACTGAGGTAAATGCCGTTGTTGTTTACCGGGTCTTCCTTACCCAGATTCTGAATATAATTCACGAACGGCCCGTTGGCAGAGCAGGAATTGGGGATCGGAACCTCCTTGCTGTCTATATCCATATCCCTGATCTGCTTTAAAGCCTTGTGACAGTTGTCAACGTCATCATAGATACTCTCCACAGCCTTTACGATCTCCAGGTTCGTAGGTTTTCTGCCGGTAAAAGGCATTTCTTTTATCTTCGCTATCAGCTGATCCGGCCTGACTCTCACGAGCCTGTTCAGCGTATCGATCGAATTCGCTATGGCAACCTCATTTGGAACAAGAGTCATCCGCTCTGTGTTCTGTATCATTTTCACATAGTCTTCGCAGACACCGATCGCTTCTTCCTCAGCATGTAATTCTTTCTCAGTGCCCTTATACTTTTCCTTCAGGATCTCCGTCATCTTAGGTACAAAAAGAGCTTTGAACTCATCAACCGCATCGATCAGCTCGTCATCGCTACACTGGATCATCAATGAAGTGATTCTTTCAAAAGTAAACGTGATCTTGTCGCGCTCTGCATAAGTATTATAAGAACCGTCAGGATTTGTAAGAAGATTTATATAAGTCTTCATCACCAGGTTATAGTTTCTTCTTACGCTGATCTCCTCTCCGTCTACGACCATCTTTTCAGGAAGGGAAGGGCGCATCACACGGACACCGGTTGCCGGGACCTCTCCGTCCTCAGGCTTAAGCCTGGTCGCAGCCAAAAAGCCTCCGCTCTTTTCCTCTATCCTCTTCGCATCTTTTACATTGAGGACATAATTATAGCTGCAGCCTCCTGTCTTGTCCCAATCTTCATCGGTCATCGCACTGCACAGGATGTTCTCCTCTTTAAGCTTTTCCAGTGTTTCTTTCGAAACAACTTCAACAAGGCTTTCATTCCTCGTCAGCACCCTAGCTTTTGTTTTATAAACTTCTCTGCGCCTTTTGAGGACAGCCTGCTCCGCAGGAAGATGGGCGAGTTTATTTCTTTTCATCACCTTCTTAACTTCATCTCTGAACTGCTTCTGAACCAGAGGATCCTTGTAATCATCGAGATAGTCGGTACCTTCTTCCATCTCCATCATTCTTGGAAGACTCGTCTCATACTCCTTCCAGCCGGCTTCAGCATCCTTGAGATTCTGCTTTGCCCTCTTCTGAATGTCATTTGCCACTGTCACGTAAACTTCTTCATAACCTGCAATGTCGTTCAGAATATCAATGAGCTCTTTTTTGATAACCTTGCTGATAAGAACCTGTTCCTGGGCACTTACGAGCTCTGTCTCATGGAGTTCAAGTTCCTTATGAATATCCTCCTGTCCTGCGTCAGGGCCAAGCTCTGCCATGTACAGCTTATAGGCAGTTATCTTGTCTTCTCTTTTTATTTTGTCATGCTTTTCGCGGAGCACTTGCCCGAATTCTTCGTGTTCCAAAAGCACATTTGCGGCTGCGATCAGAAATGCTTCCGCGATTGCTGCCTTGTCGTTCTCAAATTCAGGGTTTGTAAGCTGGCGGTACATCTTATTTAGCTTTGGATCTTTTCTAAGATGCTCTTTCTCCCGCTCGATCCTGGCTGCTTTTTTCTCTTTCTTTTCAGCCTCCTTGATCTTTTCTTCCTTCTTCAGCCTTCTCTTTTCACGTAATCTGGCCTCTTCTTCCTGTTTCTGTCTTACATCATTTTGTATTGTTGCGCGAAGCTCAGCCTCCTTGCCCCTGAACTCAAACATTTTTTCGGCTTCAGCCTTGCGTTCCTTATGCCTTTTCAGTTGCCGCTTATATTGTTTTTGCTCTTGCCTGGATAAGCGGTCAAATTCTTCTCTGGATAGGATCCGGAAACTGTCGATATCTGTGACCTTGCCCCTGCCCTTAATGGGAGCCACCTCAATATCATTTTCAACGACCACCCAGCCGGTTGGCTTGTCTGCGTCCATGTTTTTCAAGGTTTCCTGCTGCCTTGTTATAAGCCTTCGAAGCCTTGAATCAATATTCTCAGTATCCGGTTCCGGAACAACCTTTTCAACATGGGTTGCAAACCAGGCTTCAGCCACCTGGTCAATGGCATGCTGACGCTTAGTCTGAACATTCTCCGGCGCATCCTCAAGGATCGTCTTGCACATCTGCCGGTATTCATCCAGGCTCCTTACTTTATAAAGGACGTTTCGATCGTCGGCAATATAAAGTCCCTCATCCATGTCATTTAAGCCGGAGCCTCTGAATGCCTTAACATTATCAAGATCCAAAAACGGCGAGCGGTGCAGCGCATTATTGTCATGGGAGGAATGCCTTGTCTTCTCATAGGAAAACTCGCTGTGATCCTTAACTGACACAATGATCCTCTTTGCTCCGCGCACCTGCTGCGGAGTAAAGAAATGGTTTGGTTCCACCCTCAGTGAATATATGACTGTTGAGTTCTGCTGGTCGCCAAGAGAACGGTACTTTGCCTTATCAAAGTCCGTTGTCACATTCCCGTCACTGTCATAGTAGCTTCTGGTTCCATAGTCAACCTTCTCGCGTATGCCCGTGCGGGAAAACTTGCCGGGAACAGGATCGTACTGGATTATGTCATACTGTACCAGTTTTGCTATCTTCTCCTCAAAATTATCATAGAGCCACTTATTAAGGCGCATGGCTGCCATGGATGCCGCAACCGCACCTCTGCTGTGTCCCTGAAGCATCACATGCAGTTTTTTGGTTTCAGGCGGCACTTCACCGCTGCCCACCTGATCGGCGATGGCCTTAAGCCTTGGATAGAGCCACTCACTTCCGAGAGCCAGCGCGTATTCTTCCAGGTTATCAAGTTCGTATGTTCCAAAGTTTAAAATGTTTGGCCCGGCCATTGTATATCTTGTCTTGGTAGCATCCTGCGTGTGGGCATCTTTTCTTTTTATATGTTCAAACTGTTTTCTCTTGCCGTCCTTCTGCAGAGTGACCGGCTGACCGTAGGCCACCCGGCGGCGCCTTCTGTTCTCCTCCGCCACTTCATTGTGTTCATCCACATAGTTATTCATCCGCTGTGTAGACCATATGCCCGAGATTCTGCTCATAATGAATCGCCAGGCTCTGCCGAATATGTTGACGTGGGACCTGTTTTTAACAGGAGGCACCTCGTTCTGATTATTTCGATCTACTCGCTGCAAAATAAGGTCACCCCTTACAAGCTCCGTGGCACCTGTTCCGCCGAAATCAAGTTCCAGCACGCTCTCGCCGTCAAGCATATAGCGGGCTCCGCGAGCGGATGAAAGCTTAAAATTCTGGTTTTTTCCCGAGAGTCCCTGATGGATATTGTATACTCTGTTGTAGAGTTGTTGTTTGCTGTGTTTTTCCATGACAGCATCAAAAGCCTTTTCTACGGATTCCGACTGAATCTTGTTATTTCCGTACATTCGCGTAAGATAACTCGTGTCTTTTACCTGATGCTCTTCGTTGGCATCCAGTTTCTTTTGCAGTTTTTCGCTCACATCGACAGAGTTCTTTTTAAAAGCCTCTTCCTGTCCGCGGGCAAGCTTGTAGATGGGGTCACTGTTCTTTTTCTTCTGAATATGTTCACCTGGTCTCGTCATAAGCTTCCTTCTCTAATATGTTGATACCGCGACGTATCAAAGCCGGTGGTCTGTCCGGAAAAAGGCTGTCCCACAGCTGCGCCCCTTCCAATCTCCTGATAAGTACATATATAAAAGAATCTCTTTTAAACTGCGGTGGTACCTCCAGTATCGCATGGGATAGAAGTTCCACCGCGACAGGCAGTGAGGTTTCAGATTTTCCTGCTGTCTCTATCAGCAGAGGTTCCAGCATGTACTCAGGATTCCTCCTTATAAGTAAGATTCCCTTGGGAACATTGTCCTTTATGCAGATGCAGCTAAGTTGCAGGTCTGTCTCAGCGATCAGGAAATCCTCCCAGTTCTTTAGCTGGAGAATGCGAAGGCACTTAGAAATCTGCTCATTTGAAAAGGTATTCAGGGAAAAGACATTTTGCGACTTCACAGGTTGTCCCAGAACCGGATGCTGCCTGATGTCCTCCCAGGTAAGTATCTGTTCGTTTTTTTCAGTCAGATAAAACTCGAAACCCCAGCCCTCCAGAAATGCAGTAAGCTCATCATAGTCGGAATTAAGCGGAACGTCACAGATGATGCTTCCGACTTCCGAGGAATTTATGATCTCAGCAAAGATCTCCATGAGCCTGGTAGCGACGCCCTTTTTCCTGTATTCCTCATCCACATACAGCCAGTGCAGCTCCATGACAGCCGGCATTTCTTCAGGTGCGTCAGTCATATCCAGGGAAAAGACGATCGTGCCCGCCGGAACAAGTCCCTTATCTTCGGTCACTGTTATGCCGATTCCGTATGCTGCTACCCTCTCCATTACAGAGAGCGCTTTCTTTGACATCAGGTGGTCAAACCTGCACTTGTCATCCTTCGACAGATCGAATATTTCAAAAGAAAGCTGCGACTGTTCCATCCTGGTTTATCTCCTTTTTGGGCAATTATTCGCTATTTAATTTTATCATCATGGGGTTCTTTGTTTTCTGAAAAAAGAATAAAAAAAGTATGGGCTCAGATCTGAACCCATACCGTAAAACAGTCTCTGTATCACGCCTCCGGTTTCCTTAGCATCTGCCTGACCGTGAACAGCATCGTCACAAAGCAGGCCGTGCCGCCAATCACGTTGCTGATCGGCTCTGCAGCAAAGACGCCGTCGGTCCCCATGCCAAACAGATACGGCAGCATATAAGTCAGAGGTACCACAATAAAAGCCTTCCTGAACAGCGAGAAAAAGATGGCGTGGCCCTTACGGCCGAGGGACTTAAAGACAATCTGGCCCGAGTGCTGGAAGGTCATAAAAATGAAGGTTGAAAAATACAGATTAAAGGCGGGAATCGCATCCGCCAGAATGGTCTTGTCACTGCTGAAGACGCCGATGACTGCTTCAGGGAACAGCCTGATAAAGAGCCACACAACCAGAGTGTAGCCAAACTCCAAAGCCACCATGATCGCAATGGCACGCTTGATGCGGTCGTAGCGGCGGGCGCCGTAGTTGTAGCTGATGACCGGCGACGTTCCTTCAGAGATGGCAAGTATCGGAGTCTCCATCATCTGCCTTGCTGAATTCACCATAGTCATAATGGAAACATAGAGATCTCCGCCGACATCCGCCAGGACGTTATTGCAGGATATTGAAACCATGGCGTTGGTAAACTGCATTATAAAAGCGGCGCTGCCAAGCCCCACAATATTCTTTGCAGTCTCAAGACTTGTCCCGAACTCTTTAAAACTGATGAGACGCACCTTATAGGCTGCCCCACTTCCAAACAGGAACCTAAGTACATAAACGGCTGACAGCCCCTGTGAAATCACAGTCGCGATGGCCGCGCCTTCGACTCCCATTCCCAGCACAAAGATAAACAGCGGATCCAGTACAATGTTGGCTGCAGCGCCGACAATTATCGTCGTCATGCCCACCGTGGCGAACCCCTGAGCTGTAATGAACGGATTCATACCCGTTGCGATCATTGAGAAAATTGTCCCAAGAAGATATATCCGAAGATAAGGAAGTGCGTAGATCATCGCCGCCTCGGAGGTGCCAAAGGCCGACAGTATGGGACGTCCGAATATTTCTCCTGTGATCATCAGTACAACACCCGTGGCGATCAGCAGAAAGAATGATGTGTTCTGGATCTCTTGTGCCTTCTCCTTATTCTTCTGTCCTCTTGCTATAGAGAACAGAGGCGCGCCTCCGCTTCCAAACATATTTGTGAAGGCCGTCGTCAGAATAACGATGGGAAAACAAAGTCCCACAGCCCCGAGAGCCATGGTTCCTGTCCCGGGGATGCGGGCAATATATATCCTGTCCACTATGTTGTAGAGCAGGTTTATGATCTGGGCCACCAGCATGGGAAGCGCCGTGGCAAGAATGTTGCGAAGCGTACTTCCCTTATCAAAATCAACTCGTTTCATAATCAGATCAGACTCTCGTCATGAGTCCTTCAATTTCTCCTTCCCCCGCTTCACCTGATATCGTAGACGCTCCTGACAGTGAGTCCCTCAAGACTTCCGCGGATGACGCCAATCGTCCGCTCTCCCGGATTCATGTCAAAGAAATTGTCTGAAAGCAAAAGGTCATCGTCAGCGTTTCTGATCTCGATATTTTTGGCAAAAGAGCCTGCTTCCACCTTAAGTTCTTTTTCTGAAACCGCAGTCACCTTAAGCTGCGGATCCTCGAGAACAAAATACTTGGCGGGAACAAATGTAACAGTACCTTCAGAGATTATAGCACCGTTCTCTTTCGCTTTGAAAGAGACATAATTGGCATAAATGTCAATTCCGGGCAATTGCTTTTCAGGAAGCCATACTGCAGTAAGCGGGGATACGGTCACTTCTATGGCTCCACCAGTCTCGATTCCGAGGATCTCAGGAGGCAGCGTGTCGAAGTCAGTGGGGTATTTGAAAGTCGCCTGCTTCCTCCTACTCCACTTGCTGTCAGGGACGCCGCTTAGATGTATGTAAAAGATATGTCAGTGTGCCAGATACAAAGCGCCTTTTATCCCCTGGCTGCCCCCGCACCCTGCAGGAACGATGTAAGTGTCTATATCCTGAAGTTCAGGTGTATCTATATAGCCACCGAGGTAGTCGAGTGTCTTCTGCCTTATCATCGGAAAGAGCTTCTCAACGTGCATGACTCCACCGCCGAGAATGATCTTCCGCGGAGAGTAGCAGCAGATGTACTGCATCAGCGCCTTGGCGATCAGGTCTGCCTCCCTCTCCCACACATCTTCTCTGTCATTCAAAAGAAATGCTTCCTTTCCGTATTTTTCTTTGATAGCGGGACCTGATGCGAGCCCTTCAAAGCAATACTTGTGGTAGGGGCAGACTCCCTCGAAGTCGTCGTCAGCTCTTTTGCCGACAAAAATATGTCCGGCCTCGGGATGCATCATGCCATGGGCAAGTTTGCCTCCTGCATATACGCCGACTCCAATGCCCGTTCCTACAGTTATATAGATCAGGTCTTCAAGGCCTTGTCCGCTTCCGTAAACCGCTTCCCCCAGAGCTGCCGCATTGACATCGGTATCGATTACAACCGGTATCCCCGGCTCTTCAAAAGCCTCTTTCCAGGAAAAGCCTATCCACGATAGCTTGGGAGTCCTGCCTATCCGCCCGTAATCAGGGGATTTGCAGTCGACGCACACCGGGCCGAAAGTTCCGATACCGATGGCGCTGACGTCCTTGTCCTTAAAGAATTCCAATATGGCGGGCATTGTCTCATCCGGTGTGGTTGTCGGTATTTCTTTTTGCAGGGTGATGTTTCCCTGCTCGTCTCCAACTGCCACTATCATCTTGGTTCCGCCTGCTTCAATCGCTCCAAACATACTTTGTTCCTCCATGTGATGAACCTATATAAGACCTTTATTTCCACGCATTTCCCCATACACTGTTACACAGATCAACGCATTTCGCTTTTGAAAAGGTGCTGTCCTGTTTCAGGATGGCACTATTCTTTGCCATATCCTCTGTGTAGGCTGAAAGAGGGTAAACCGTGACGCCATGGAACCCCGGGGTTACATGACAGACGAGAGCTTTTACACCATGATCGGAAATGGTGACTTCTCCGGATCTGTTTTTTGACAAAGTAATCTGAGCCATGCCGCCAACCATGCGATTTGTTGTGCCGGGGCCTGTACCGGAGGTCCAGTTTACGAAGTTTCCAAGGGAATAGTATACAAGCATATCCCCACCGCCGTGATTGTTGCTGTGCCCGGGGGTATCATCTTCAATGAATTCGATCGGTTCTATGACGTGAGGGTGTGTGCCGATGACAAGGTCAGCGCCTCCATCCCTGAAGATATCTGTCCACTTCTTCTGACTCCCGTCTATTCCAAGATTGTACTCCGTTCCCCAGTGGGGGCAGACAATGGTAAAGTCAGCATTTTCTTCAGCGTAAAAGAGATCTCTTTTGACCTTATCTGTATCAAGCATGTCAACGGCGTAAGGCATACCCGAAGGCATTGAGATTCCGTTGGTGCCATAGGTATAGTTCAGGATTGCAATACGGATGCCGTTTATTTCGATAATATCTACCAGGTCTTTCTGTGCCTGGCTTTCATCAATACCCACCACTGTCATCGCAGGATGCCTGGTGTTCCAATAATCAATGGTATTTGTGATGCCTTTTTTTCCCTTGTCCAGAGCATGATTGGTGGCATGACAAACAACGTCAAAGCCTGCATTTACCAGCGCATCACCAATCTCGTACGGGGCGTTGAAAGAAGGATATCCGGAGACCGTAAGCTCTTTTCCCCCGATGATGACCTCCTGATTAACAATCGCCACATCTGCTGCTTTTATCATTCCCTTTGTATTGGAAAAGATAAAGTCAAAGCTGTAATTTCCCTGATCGTCCATTGCCGCATTCTCAACGGGAGTGTGGAGAAGAATGTCTCCCACCATGACTATGGAAACAGAGTCAGCGCTGTCTTCAGAGGATTGGCTTTGGGTATATGCACAGGCAGTAGGCGCAGAAAAGCCTGTGGTACTGACTGCAACACATAAAAGAGACAGCAAAAAAACTATCTTTAATTTGACAAACAATTTCATAAAGCTTTCCTCATAAGGTAGCTTGCAATTTTACTATAGCAATGTAGTTAATCCTTCCATTGCTGTGTTCTCCCCATCAAGCATCACAAGCTCTATCGGTTCAGAATGCACAGGTGTTTTAAGCTCATCCCTGATTCCATCTAATATGCGGCCACCATGAGAAGATATAATTCCTCCGGACAGGCCAATTGTTCTTGGTCTGAAGATTATTGACAGATTGGTCAGCAGCCCTCCTGCACGCAATCCGAAATGATAATAAGGATCATCCGGAAGATTTCTCTCCAGTTCTATAGTATCATACCACAGCAGTCACCTGATAATACTGCGATTCACACATGCATGTTGGCTAAAAATGTGACAAAGAGAACCGTCCCCATTGTCACAGTCCCCATTGTCACATGACAAAGAGAACCGTCCCCATTGTCACATGTATTTTGATAAATCGGTAAGCGGTACTTTGTTTACCTTTCTGAAGGCGATGGAATTAAGTGCAAAAGAAAAGGCTAAATTGACCAGTACCGCTACTATCCATGGAACAACCTCCGGATGCCTGATGTACATAAATCCATCAGTCTCTACAGCTATCATTACTTTCATTATCCCTGCAAAACCGGTAATAAGTGCAATGACCACTGCGATCACCAGCGTTACTATGACCTCTCTGGCAAGATATCCCACAACCTGGCTTTTCGAAAATCCGTTTACTCTCATAGTCAGAAGCTCTTTCATCCTGTGCGACACAAGAATGCTGCTCAGATTCAAAAGGATCATGAATGACAGTATGAAGGAAAAGACCATTAAGATCAGAACCAGAATACTAAACAGGTCTATAGTAGGTTTGTTCGTCTCCAGGAGCGTACCTGGAAGGCTCACATCGGACACTCCCTTTTGCTGAAACAGTTCATCTGTAAGTTCCGACACCTGACCATCAGTAACCTTGATGTAGTAAGTATTATTTGCGGGTATGCTGCCGAAAAGTTCTTCATAGTACTTCCTTGAGATCAGCGCTGTCTTTCCTGCATGTTGGGCAAAGTTGTCTCCGACAGCGGTTGCTGCCACTTTCATGTCATTATTGACCAGCAATACCTCTGCACCCTTCTCCATGCTGTTCTTTTCCGACATCTCCTGTGTGACAAGAATGGCATCATCCGTCAGCTCTACCTGCTCACCGTCACTGTTATCAACAGTATAAAACTCTCTGAAAGCATCCATGTCATCGATGCAGATTATTTCGCCCGTTATCTGCTTGTTACCGGCCTCCATGACAGAACCGAAGCTTGGAAGGCAAATGTAGTCCTGATCTTTTATTATCTCTTCTATCTTTTCTCTTTCTTCGTCAGTGACACTTTCCGATGTGGTCATTTTTACATCAAATTTCAAGACTCCATCAGCCTGCTTTTCCAATGCTTTTGTAAATCCCAGTTTTATGGACATGCTGATGCCAATGAGCAATATACAGCTGGTTATGATGGCTACAGAGACAATCTCTCTTCCCAGATCCGTCACAAAATTATTCATGACAAGTCTGAGATAGACATTTCCAAAGTCATGTTTACTGCTATTCTTCCTGGATCTCTTTTCAGGTTCATTTCCATTTATGAGCCCCACTGCAGAGCAGCGAAGGAATTTCCTGCAGGAGAAATAAACCGCTGCACAGGTCAAAAGAATCACTGCCACCGGCGCAACAATGACGGGAGTGATAATTGCTTTATGTGGAATCTCATCAAAAACATATACACTTGCCTGAAAAAGAAGTACTATCCTTTCAAGCTGAAAAGCGCCTATTACTCCAAGCACTGAACCGGTCACTGCTGCAGTAGCTCCATAAACAATGTATTTGTTCCTTATCTCGCTGTCATACATTCCAAAGGCTTTGCACATTCCTATCTGTCTGGTCTGTTCACCTGTAACGATGACCATGGTAAAATAACAGACTATTGCAATTATTGCGGCAAACATAGGCGTAAATACATAGGAGATGCTTTGTATAGACTGTACCGCTGATTTAAGCAGCAGATAACCATAGTTTGCGTTTCTGGTCTGCACAAGCCAGGTACATGGCATAGCCCTGGCATCTTCTATCTGCTGCCTGGCCTCAGCAAGCTTATCCATGGCAGTTTTTCTTTCTTCCCAATATTTTTGCCATGCATCAGCTATCTTTTTCTCGCCTTTTTCTTTCTCAGCATCAAACTCATCTTTAGCCGCGGACAGCTCATCGTCATACTTCTTTATTTCATCCATTGCCTCTTTCTTTTTTGAGGCAAAAGACCTTTTGGCGTCCTCAAGCTCTTTTGCTCCATCCGCTTTCTTCTGTTCAAACTCGGCTTTTGCGTCAGCCAGCTTCTTTCTGGCCTCGGGTTCTTTGGCATTATATTGCGCCTGCGCCTCTGCAAGCTCTTTTTTTGCCTGTTCGAGAGAATACCAGCCCTGGTCAAGAAGCTTTCTGCCCTCTTCCAGTTCTTCCAGGCCGCTGTCGTACTGCCTTTGACCTTCTTCAATGGCGGCTTTTCCATCCTTGAGGGACTGTACTGCTTCCCGGAACTTATCCACTTCTAAAAGTTCATCAATTTCATGCTTTTCTTCATCAGAAAGTGGAATGAGATCAAAAAAATCATCATAAAGCCTTAGTAACTCTTCAGCTCTTTCAATAGGCGATAAGGAAACCGCAGCCCTGAGCCAGTCCAGGACTTTATCGACTATCGGATCTTCACCTTCGTGTGGTTCTATCAAGTCTATTACATCCTGTATGAGCTGCACACTGATCTTATCATCCAGCTCATTTATGCCTTCGTTATACTCCCGTTTTCCTTTGTCCAACTGCTCTTTTGCCCTGGCAAGTCTTTCTTCCCCTGCCTTGTATTCAGCTTCCTTTTCATTGAGGAGCTTTTCGTTCTTATCTATCTGAAGCATTCCGTCAAAGAGAAGAAATCTGGCATACTCAAGCTCTTTTTCCATAACGGTTTCTGCGTCAGACAACTGCCGCTCGCCATCAGCAATCCCTCTGTTGTACTCTGCTTCGCCGTCCTTTATCTTCTTTTCGGCAGCTGAAAACTCTTTTTCCGCCTTGCTCTTTGCTTCATTTAACTGCGCCTGTCCATCATCGAGGTTCTTTTTGGCTTCTCCTATCTTTTCATCAAATTCCTTTTGCCCTTCTTCAATCTTATCCCTTCCCTTCTTAAGCTCCTCTTCCACCAGAGTGCTGGCGTTGTTATATTCTTCATCGAGATCCTGTGAAAGGGACACAAGCCGGGTCTTAGTCATTTCATCAAAGATGCCTTCTATCTCTTCTTTTACTGCTTCGACGCGGGCATCATATTCTTTGCTCATGACACTCAGATTGCCCGGATCTCCGACATCCACAAGGACATTTGTATAGTCAAAAGAATATGAAGATGTATCAAAGGTATCGAGTATCATTACACAGAAACAAGTCTGATCCTTTACTATAATATCAGGATCAGCAACAATTCCTGTGATCTTAAATCTGTTGTTTTTTAACACATTTGAGAATCTGGCCGAAGTAATGGCAGCTTCAACCTCATCGCCGATCGTAACCTTCAGTTCATCGGCAACTTCAGGGCAGACTGCACACTCATAGATAGTAGACGGAAGTTCTCCTTCCAGCGCATAAGGCACACTGACAGTTTCAGTAACACTCATTAAGGTAACGCCTGTGCTTCCGGAGTTTGAGCTCATCTCAGAAGATAGTGCCACCTGACCTTCGGCCTGATAGACACTTTCGAGATTTTTAATCCTTTCAACATCGCTTTCCTTCACACCGATGCTGCAGACCACATCAAGATCCTTAAAGTTATGCTCTTCGATGTACTTATTGAAGAAGGAATCCATTGAATTATGCATAAAAAACAGCCCCAGGATTACAGTAATGCCTATAAATACTATAGACACTATTGATAACCATGAGACAAAGCGCTTTCCGATATTCCGAAATGCATCCTTCCACCAGTTCTGTCTTTTCATATAGGTCTGTCACATCGCAATCTTTCCTGTGTTATTTTCAGTCTGTTGCTTCATGATAAGCATCTGCAGACGGTTCTCAATATTGGCGAAACTTACATCGGGATCATAATCAAGCGGTAGGATTTCAATATCAGGGAACATTTCCTTGAGCTTCTTACAGATACCTCTTCCGATGACGTGATTGGGGAGGCAGCCAAAGGGTTGCAATATTACAAAATTCCTGCAGCCCCGGGATGCGTGATGGATTATTTCCGCAGGGATCAGAATCCCTTCTCCCGTATCAAATGTGTGGTGTATTACAGGGTCGCTCCCCTTTGACAGATCATTAAGCAGCACCGACTTCTCATGGAGCGGCTCTTTTGCTGCGAGATAATCCGTCAGCTTGTGAGCGGAGTCAAAAAACCTATTGGCAATCCGTGACCAGAATATCGTCGCAAAGTCACGCTTAACCTTGAATTCATCTATCTGCTTGCCCTGACAGAAATATGACTTCTGAATGACATCTGTCATCTTTGCTTCGATGATCTCAAACCCATTGCTTTCCAGGTAGCGCTCGATCTCGTTATTGGCTCCGGGATGAAAATTTAGCAGGTACTCACCCACTATAAGAACCGTGGGTCTCTTATATGTATCGTCATATTCCACTTCGCCCAGAACTCTAAGCGCCTTTCTAAATCCGATGACAGCGCCGATTGCTCCAGCACTCTTAATTGAATCGCTTAATATATCCATGGCCATTTCAAAGGCTGCGTCAGACGCGCCCTTAACCTTTTCATAAGGGCGTATCTTTCGAAGCATCTCTTCCAATGTATCTATCATAGGCAGGGCTATGGATATGCGAAGCAAAGTCGCAGGCGTGATCTTATATCCGGGATGCATATTGTGAAGGTCAACATCATCGTTGGTCATGATCGCAACATGCGCAAAGCCTGCATCATCCAGGGCTTTTCTAAGGATTGTCGCATAATGAGGCAGACGGCAACAGCCAAGGTATTTAGCCATACCGACCGCCACTTCATTTAAGTCGTACTTCCCGCTCTTGAGCGCTGCAAGTATCTCTCCGATAACTATCTGCGCCGGAAAGCATATATCATTGTGAGTATATTTTTTTCCAAGATAAATCGCCTCATCCCGTCCAACATCGAGAGGAACTGCCTTAATGCCCTGCGCCCGGAATGCCGCTGACATTATCTGGCAGAATGCGTGTGAGCTGTTAGGTATGAGAACAATCTTTTCTTTGCGCTCCTTTTTTGTGAACTTAACCTGGTAGGGGTCAGGCAGATCTTTTACTTCAAATGTCTGATCAAGGTTTCGTTTTCTTTTAATGGTTTCGATAAAAGAACGCACTCTGATCCTGATAGGTCCCTGTGCGTCACTCTCGTCAACCTTTAAAATCAGGGGCGCTTTATTGCTTATGTTTTTCATCAGACGGGTTACTTCATCCGACAAAATAGCATCATGTCCGCAGCCAAAGCTTACGATCTGTATAAATTCAAGATCAGGGTTCCGGGCGGCTATTATGCTGCTCCCGAGTATTCTCGCATGAAAATTATTGACTATATCAACTCTTGATTTCCTGAGCTCTACATCAGGAAGATCAGGGAGGCTGTCTGCAGTAAGTACTGCAACTCCCATATTTGCAAGAAGTTCAGGAAGCTCATGATTGACAAGAGGATCGTTGTGATAAGGCCTTCCTGCCATAACGACAGCGAAACTGTTATCTTCTTTTATTTTGTTTAGAACTCGTCTTCCTGCTTCTTTTAACTCCCGGTCATATTGCTTTTGGGCATTTGAAGCGAATTGCACGGCTTTTTTGCAGATTTTGGGATCTGTGCCAAAGGTCTCATACATAAAGTCGCATAGCTGTTTCTTTCTGTCTTCTTCTGAATACCAATAAAAGTATGGTGAATCAAATTGTACGTCTGCGCGGCTCTCAGGATTATCAGAATTACCTATTACAATCGGATAACCTTTTACCAGCGCACAGCGGGAGAAGCTTGTCTTCTCCCTGTTCTCAGATGGCATGACAACAATAGATGGCATGAATATGCGGTCTACCCCCATCCTGATCAGTGCTCTTAAATGTCCATGAACAAGCTTGGCAGGGAAACACTCAGTATCAGATGCAACCGCCTGTATTCCATCCTCATAGATTTCCCTTGTGCTGATCGGCGAAACCTTTATTTCATAGCCAAGAGCTGAAAAGAACGTGCTAAAGAATGGCATACCTTCCCAGAATGCCAGTACTCTTGGAATGCCAATGACCTCTTTTTGCTTTTCCTGAAGCAGTTCGTAGGGGTATTTCTTGTTCTGAAGCTCATATCGGATTGCAAACAGATTCAGGTTTTTATCTCTATGATTATTTATTTCTTTAATCTTTTTCTTTACATTATCGTCTTTCGGATTGCCGATAACCTCGCCCTTTTCACAGCGGTTATTGGTAACAAAACTATCGCCTGTAGAAAACTGTAATATTGCCCTCTTGCAGTGATTAGTACAGTAAGGACAGGGATCGTTATTGATCTTACTAAACGTAAACTCTCTAAGCTCTTTTGGGGATAAGAAGCTCTTTACATATCCGGGCTTTTTGGCTTCCTCTTTTGCCCTCATGGCTGAACCTATTGCGCCCATAAGACCTGCGTAAGGTGCACGTATTACCTCTTTTCCTACGTACTGCTCCATCGCACGCAGAACGGCATCATTTAGAAAAGTCCCGCCCTGGACAACAATTCTCTCGCCAAGGGAATCAATATTGGGGACTCTGATCACCTTTGTAAATACATTTTCGATAATAGACCGGCAAAGGCCTGCCACAATATCATCAGGTCCTTTTCCGTTTCGCTGCTCGGTGATGATGCTGCTGTTCATAAAAACTGTGCAGCGGCTTCCGAGGCTCGCAGGTGAATCAGATGAAAAAGCCCTGTCAGCGATCTCTTTTGTCTCAAAATTCAGTGTCTGGGCGAAGTTCTCGAGAAATGAGCCGCACCCTGATGAACAGGCCTCGTTTACAACGATGTTGGTAATAACGCCGTTATCAAGCCAGATAGCCTTCATGTCCTGTCCTCCGATGTCCAGGATAAAAGACGGATTGTCCACATATTTTGATGCTGCCATACTATGTGCTACGGTTTCGACAAGATGTGTTTCAGTCCTGAATGCTTTGGAGAACAACATCTCTCCGTATCCTGTAGATGCAGCGCCTATGATATTTAAAGTCGCTCCGACCTTGTCATATTTATCATACAGATCAAGAAGTGCCTTCTTTGCGACCGTTAGCGGGCTGCCCTCGTTAGACGAATAGAAAGCATCAATGATAGTGTCATCCTCATCATTCATAAGAACGAGTTTTGTTGTGGTACTGCCGGCATCAATGCCAAGAAATGCATTAACCGTCTCTCCTGTCTTGGGCTCATAACAGGGGAGGCTGTATTTTGGATGACGCTTATTAAACTCTTCATGCTCTTGCTTTGATTTAAAGAATAATATCTGCTCTCTGGTGCTTTCTGTTTTCTCTTCAGCAACAGAGTTGAATTTCGAAATAATATCGCCAATAGCGATGCTTTTGGCTGTGGTGTGGAGCTCTTTTATACTAAGGGCCGCCCCCACAGCGACCATGATCTCAGGGTGCTCCGGAATAATGATCTCATCCTGCTTCAGGTGCAGTCTTTCAGCAAAAACCTGCGCCAAAAGCGGATGAAACGTAAGGGGACCGCCCTCAAAAACTATAGGCGGTACAATATCCAGCCCCTGGGACAGTCCGCCGATTGTCTGCTTGGCGATGGCATGATAGCTGGAAAGAGCTATATCAGCTTTGCTTACTCCCTGATTAAGCAGCGCCTGTATATCGGTTTTGGCAAATACTCCGCAGCGGCCTGAGATCTCATACACACTGTTTCCCTTTTGTGCAAGATCATTCATACCAGCCGGATCTGTGCCAAGCACCACTGCAACCTCATCAATAAACGCACCTGTGCCGCCTGCGCAGCTACCATTCATGCGCATATCATATACAACGCTTTCATTTGAATCATTCTCCCTGAAGAAAATGATCTTTGCATCCTGTCCGCCTAATTCTATTGCTGTTCCGATTCTTTTATAATCCTTCTTTAAAGCTATGGAATTGGCAACAACCTCCTGCGTAAATGGAATATCAAGGGATTTAGCAAGTTCTCTTGCTCCACTCCCCGTCATACACAGATAACACTCAGCATTATCAACATATCCCCTGATGTCATCCAGAAGTTTCAGGATGCTTTCTCTTTGCTTAGCAAAGTGACGCACATACTTTGAGAATTTGATCTCGTCGTTGTCCAGAAGAACAATCTTCGTTGTAGTAGAACCGACATCGATACCTATATAGTACTTTTTTATATCTTTAACATGGTCCATGTAAATCAGTCCCTTGCAGACAGCAAAATAGTATAAACTCCGTACGCTGCCATATAACTAATTTTAGCATAATTTCGCATAAAAATAGACCAGGTCATCTGACCTGGTCTCTCGTGCGGAAGATGGGGCCGCGACGGAACAAGGCGAAGACTTGTTCCTAGTCCCCGGAGGGGAAACCCACGGTGGGTGAAAGTCCCATTTACGCATAGAAAAAAAGGAACCAGTTCTTCGAACTGATTCCTTTGTTCGTGCGGAAGATGGGACTTGAACCCACACGATGTAAGCATCACAAGATCCTTAGTCTTGCTCGTCTGCCAATTCCGACACTTCCGCATTCCATCATCTCAAGCGTATCGCTCGTGACGACTTTTATATATTAGCAAACTTGCAAGGCATAGTCAACACTATTTTAAAATTTTCTCCAAAAAATCGTTTTAGAGAGTTTTAGATGTCGTTTAAGCGTCAACCTGTCTTCTATCTGAGCCGCATTAACCTGCGCTTTGAGCCGCAACAATCTGCACTTTAAGCCAAATCAATCCGCTCTCTGCGCCGTTCTCTTAATGATCTTGAAAGTAACAGTCCTGGTGCCGGCAAACTTCCCGGTGCCACGAACTGTGATCTTGCCGGTTCCTCTCTTGATGTTTGATGCATAGGATACGATGACAAAGCTGTTGTCCGCACAGGCATCTACAGTGATCTTACCCTCACCTGTTCCTTCGGTATAATGGGCGTGGATGCCGGATAAAGTTGAGCCGTCTGTTACTCTGAGTGGCTTTATCTCTCCTCCGGTGTACTCAAAGTCATCCACCTTGAAGGTGATATCGTTTATGGACCTGTCAGAGATTCTGAAGGTCGCACTGATAGTGCCATCACCCGGAATGCTTTCGTCATTGGCATAATTACCTTTACCTGTAACCTTAACCCTTATGACAGGCTTAGCGTCCTCAAAGAAGATATCCTTGGGATTAGCGGCAGCACCTGCAGCTCTGTAGTAAGTCACATACCTGGCACCCACTTTGCGTTTTACCTTTGTGTATTCCGCATAGGTGTATTCAATATTCTTTTCATAGTCAGTTCCTGCGACAAGCTTGGTACCTGCTTTGTCCACTATCACAGGGGCAGACTTGTAAATCCCTGCCGCCTCCTTATACGGAACATCCTGCACGGTAATGGAAAGCGTACCGATATCCACAGGAATAATAGAGAAGGTCTTTGTTATAGTCCCTTTATAATTCCCCTTAAGCTTAATATTCACCGTAGGCGCAATGCTCTTTCCTGATGCATTCTTCATATCGTAGGACGCAATCTTGCCGGTATTTGAATAGCCCAGGGTATAGTCCTTACCCGCAGTCAGCGAATTTCCATCGATCTCCACTATCAGATCGGTGGGCTTAACGCCCTTCTTGAGGAAAGGATACTTTGCATCAGCAGTTCCCATTGCCTCACCTCTGGCGTTGGTAACAGTCACAGCGCTTTCAGGCAGATTCGCCACATTTTTCGCTGTGATCTTAAATGAAAGCTTCACGGTACCTGTATAGCCGTTCATACCTGTAAGAACAATCTTTGCTGTTCCTACACCGGTGTTCTTTTCATAACCAAGAACGAAATCAGTTCCCTGAACCAGCCTCACATCAACGACCTCTGCTGCCCTGGTCTCGCTGTTATATACATACTTCTTGGCGGTAACAACAGGCACCGGCGTTAAATCCTCACCTGTATAAACAAGCTCTTTATCATAGGTAACCACCGCCTTTTTAAGAGGCGTACCCTGTATCGTATAAGGCAGCTTTAATGTTCCCGCAAACCGGTCCGCCACCTCATCTTTAGCTGTAACTACGATGAAGGCCTTTCCTGGATTTTCTGCATTCTCAAAGCTGACTGTGTAGCAATCCGAAGGAACTTCCTCTTTGCCGTTCATTATCTTAAGCGCCGTCACATCGGGAGCCTGTATGCCTTCAGGAACACCGTAAACATAGTTTACGGTCTTTGCGTATCCGCCGGCCTTAAGAGCGCTCATTCTGACCGCATCCGTAAGTTTTATATTTACAGTCTTTTCACCGCAGTAATTGTTAACTCCGACAAATCTGGCAACATAATCTCCCGCCTCGGAGACATCGGCCAAAGGCGTAGTATACTCAGTATCTTCGGCGCGATAATAACTCATTTCATAATTGATGACTTTGCCGCTCTTTGCCGCCAGCTTTTTGCCATTTCTGTTAAGTACAACTGCAGGTTTCTGTGCAAGCACATTTCCAGCTTTATCCTTTTTAACAGGAATGCACATATCTGCTGCCGTAAACTGACTGTCGGCCAGGCTCAAAGGAGCTATCGCAAACTCATACACTACAGGTGAAAGAGACTGATAGTCCCCCTTCATAACGATCGTCATCACAGCTGTGCCCACATTTGTGTTACCGGTGAACTTCAGAGTATAGTCCTTGCCCTTTGCAAGCAATCTGTTCCTGTAGTAAACCCTTAGATCCGGCTCGGTGACTGCCTTTCCTGTGTACTCATAGGAAGCCGAAAGCCCTCGGATCCAGATTCCGTCAGGGACATTACCCTCAACTGCCTCATAGTCCTCATCTTCTACACTGCCCTTTTTATCCGAAGTAAGAACCGTATACGAAGCTGTTACAGTCGGGCTGTCATTGGCCCCCTCGCATCTCTCGACAGCCGTTACGGTAAAGGCCTTGCCTTCCATATCGCCGGTCACAGCGATGGCTCCGGCGTAGACCTGATCGTCTATGCCGAGTTCGGGGATGGAATAATATATTCTGCTGCCTGCAAAGTTTGAAGCCGAACGGATCTCAACCTCATCTCCCGCCGACAGTTCTTTTCCCGACTCAGGGAAAAGAGCCGGTGCATTAAGCGTAGGTTTTACTACGGAAACCGTACAGAAGGCCTGCCTTAGTTCTCCGTCCTCTCCTGCCTGCTTTGTAGTTGCTGTAATGATTGCTTCGCCTTCCTTAAGTGCGCTTATGGTGCCGTCAGCTGCGACGGAAACAGTCTCAGGATCGCTGCTCATCCAGGTCACCTGCTGATTGGCTCTTGCAGGCAGGACAGTTGCGACAAACTGATATTTTGCGCTTGTGGGGATCTCGATCTGAGTCTCGTCCAGGACAACTTCCTCAGGGAACGCCTCGGGTTTCTGGCTTCCGTGGGCATTAAAAATATCCACCGTGTAAACCAGAGTTTTCTCTCTTGCTCCTTCAATGGTAACCGTGAAGGTGTCACCGTCGGCGTAGCTGATTCCCGAAGGCCTGAAGATCACACAGCCGGTATCTCCGTAGCCTGCGTTATCAACGTTAAAATATCCGTTAGATGAAGCCGATGAGAATTTCCACTTTTTGTTGTCCCTGTCTCTGACCAGAGTCACCAGGACCTCATCTTTGTCTACATAGGTTCCGAAGCTCACGCTCCAGGCAAAAGATGAATCGATCCAGTTAAGAGGCATATTCTGGCAGGGCATTGCTATAATAGCCCCGGTATTCCTCATATCATGCTCATAGCCAAAGGCGTACATTGAGGTATAGGCGCCCACATGTCCAAAGCCTGCCTGAAGAAGGCCGGGCTCCAGTATCCATCTTCTGTGCCCCATCCTGCTTATATTGCTTGAGTCTGAATCGTTAAGCCATCCCGCAAACATGGACCTTGACAGAGATCCATAGTTCCAGGCGATGTTGGAGCTGCTTGCTCCCTTCTTTCCGTTTATAACGATCTCATCGTCATCACTCATGCCGGAAGGCGTCTTGGGGTAATGAGTAAGGGAGTTGTTCTTAGCGTTCAAATAAGATCCGGCCTGGGACAGCATGTTGTACTCATCGTTTAGAGCCGCTTCCTGCAACCCCGCCGCAAATCTTATCTGGTTCATTCCGTTTAATGCATAGTTCAGGGCAGATTCCTTGAGCGTTCCTATTGAATAGGGCTTACTCATTGACGGTGCTTTCGCATAGGCATCTGAAGCAGCAAGCTGCTTGGAAGGATGATCCTTGATGTACTGCCAGATCTCGTTCTTGCTGTGGTACTCTCCTCCGAGGGACAGAGTCTCCGGCTCCTCCTCTTCAACAATGTAGCTGTCGCCGTACAGATCTGTAGCTATATCAACATACTCAAAGTCTTCGTCGACAGGAGCTTCTCCCATCTCAGGTTCTGCGTCAGGAAAGTAATCCTGCAAACCTTCTGCGTCTTCATCCTCAGAGAATAATTCTGCCTCTTCTTCGATCACTTCCTCAGAAAACTCTTCAGGCGTTTCTTCTATGACTTCCTCTGATATGTCTTCAGATGTTTCCTCAGGTATTTCCTCCTCAGGTATTTCTTCTTCCGGCATTTCCTCTGATCCTTCATCTGTATCAGAATCACTGCCGCTCTCTGAGCCCTCAGACGCTTCATCTGTCACATCTTCAGAAGCTTCCAGGTATTCTTCATACGCGTTCTCTTCAGAATATGCAAAAGAAATCCCCGCAGGAATCTCAGTTTCGACAGCAATGGCAAGAGCCATTCCCACCGCGATCATTCTCATAACACTCTTTCTTTTCATAAAAAAGCACCTCTTATATCAATCAAGTACATCAATTATCTCAAGCGGATCCTCAACAAATACATTTCCGCCGGCACCGGCTTTAAGCAGTTCTTCTTTTGTCCTAAAACCCCAAAGGCAGGATATACACCTAAGCCCCGAATTCACGGCAGTCTTATGATCCACCTCGGAATCTCCGACATAGATGGTTTCCTCAGGCTTACTTCCCAGTTCTTCCATGGCGGCAAGACATTCGTCGGGATAGGGCTTTCTTCTGAGTTTTTCCGTAACTCCGATTGCAACAGAAACGTACTCGCCAAAGTAAACCCGGTTCAGCTCCTTCACAGCTCCGTCAGGTTTATTTGATACGATGGCCAGTTTGTACCCGCGGACCTTAAGCTCTTTTAACAACTCAGGAATATGCCTGTAGGGGCCGGTCTTGATATTGCAGTGAGCTTCATAGTATGCCTCGTACTCACGCAGTATCTCATCAAAAAGCGGATGCCCGCTGCCCTCGGGAATTGCCTTCTCCATCAGCACTCTGGCGCCGTTACCGACAAAGTGCCGCACTTCATCGACAGATCTTTCAGGCAGCCCGTACCTTCCCAGGATCACATTGACGGAGTCCGTGATGTCTTCTATCGTATTCAGCACCGTACCGTCCATGTCAAAGATAACCGTAGTATAATTACTCTTCATTTGTTTCTTCTCCAAAGATGTACAGGCTTTCAGGATCGCGCTCTCCACGGGCAACCTCGATCATCATGTATCCCAGTCTCTGTACCATCTGAAGTGCCACAGCCATGCTCATGTCCACAGCATCGCGTAGTTCCTCATCGGACAAATCCATCGGCATAACATTGCTGTAGCGGTACACAATGCTTTTTTCCCGGAGATTCACTACGAAAGCACCTGAGGGAATATAGAGGTTTACGATGGTAGTTGCATGCACAAGCGCTTCCATGTTTTCCTCAGGTACTTCCTCGTCCAGTGTCAGCACATTGTGAAAGTACTGAATTACGTCATCCTCCTCGGACGCGGGAAAGAAAAAGTCTCCGAGCGCATCCGCTCTATCAGTCACAAGATCCTCAAACAGCACCGACAGCATTTCAGGCTGCTCGACATCTCCTATCATCTCAGCTTCTAAAAGCCTTGCCGGTACCAGCTCATCGGTTAACTCCTCATACAATGAGTCCAAAACTTTATGTCTCTTTTGATTCATCTCTTCCAGGTTCATTATCATTCCTCCCTATATTATGAGCACAGATTGCTTTCAATATCCGAAGCCTTCGGCTTCTTGATCACTTTCGTATCAGGATCCATCTCGAATGGAAGACCAATACCCTGGATGAAGCTGATACACATCTCTCCAATACGACCATCCTGCTTTGCGCCGTTGAGAAGATACTGCGCATATCCCTTGGCCAGCCTGTGGGACAGCTGCGACGGCGAGTAATATCCGAGATTTGCTGAAACGCGGTACAACACCTGCTTTCTGAGTCTTGCCTGCTGCTTTTTGCTCATCCTCTCGCCATTGTGCTCGCGCCTCCAGTCATCCTCAGCCTGTTTTACCATGTCATCCACATTGAAGAAAGAGCCCACTACTTCCCTGCGCTTTCTCTGTCCGAATTTTGCCAGATGGCCTTTGGCTGTACCGGCCAGTATAAACGCAACACCTGTAAGCACCGCCATTATTCCTCCGGACAATGCATTTCCGATTGCTTCTGTAGCGAACACAATTCCGGTAGTTACTAAGGATAACGACGCACCGCTCATGGTATAGCCCGAGTCAACTGCTTCTCTTCTTTGCAACAGTTCGTCCAAACGCAGCATTCCATCGCGATACTTGTCCTGTTCTTCCTTTTTTCCGCTCTGAAGAGCTTTATATCTGCTTTTTTCCCGGTTAGCTTTTGCTATTTCTACTCCGCTTATCCTGGTAAATTGATTCTCATAATTGGCGCCGGTTTTTCCCAGTGCCAGCATAAAGGAGATAGGTGACAGTATTGCCGATACAGTCGGCGAAGCTATCGCTTCTATAAACGCCCCGTCTTTTCCTATAGTCTTGAAAAAATGTGTTCCGACTCTGAAGGTCTCAGCAAATTTCAGAATAGATCCGGAGACATTACTGAACTTTTCATAGTCTGACATTGACGCATGGTTTTTCCACATTGCCCTGCCATAGAAAGCCATTGTAAGAATGTTTCCAACAGCACCAAGCGCAGTAGCAAACGGAGCCGCGCCATCTAAAACGTCAATAAAGTTCGTTGAGCAGAACGCCGTCGAGGCATTATGGAGCATGAAGTCCAATGTAAGAAACGTTGAGAGCTCGGTACCGTAAATCTGAATTGTCTTTGCAATATCTTCAATGCCGTTACTTTTCTTTTTTTGTTCAAAGTCTTTTACACTGTTGATAACCTTCATATTAAGGTCCATCACTTCGTTCATTTCTGTCTTAATCCTGGCCGTTAATTCTTCGACCTGGTTTTTCAGCGCCTCTTTTTCTTGCTCCTGCTTCTCTTTATCCTCCTTACTTAACTTCTTTTTATTCTTTTTATTCATTTCGCCGGCTTTTTTTAAAGTATCATTCAGCGCCACATTAGAAATTATCAGAGCACTAAGCTTTCTGCCAATCTGATTGTAGGGATCTTCTTTTTGTTGATCACTGCTCACACTGATTGAGTCTTCAAAAGATTTATTTACTTTTTCTTTCTCCTTTTCCCTGGCATGATCATCTATGACCACAAGCATTTCTCTGCTTCCTTCGCACATAGCCATGGCCTGGGTAAGCTTGTTCCAGTAGACATATCCACCCGAAAAACGCGTGTAGAACTTCCATGGCGTGGCTATTATCTGCTTTTTGAACGCAGCGACATTCGGCGTGTATTGCAGCTGAGACGTCGTAATATCTGACATCTTCGGATTCTTCCTCGCCTCCTTGTTCTCAACGACATAGTATATATACAGCCTTTCTCTCGGACTCATCGCCATAAGACGATCTACTATGTCTGTTCGTTCAACAGTGTTTTGTTTAAAAGACATATAGCCGCCGTTTTTAAAGTTCCTGAGAATCCAGTGGTCTATCTCACGGATTCCTGCGCGCTGTTCTTTTGATAATCCCGCCGATGAAAGCTTTTTCCTGCCTTCTCTGCTGTCCTCATAGCCCATCTCCTCAAAGGCCTTATCATGGATATATTCGCTGCGCTTGTTTCCAAGCTTTTCTATAATTCTAATATCCTTCTTTTTCAGGTTTTTGCGAAGTTTAATGTACTCTCTTATGCTGTGGTACTGCTCAAGAAGATACTTCTCATCAAGATCCAGGTCATCGGCGGCTTTCACCTGTTCAAAGAAAAGAATATCTTCTTCGGCGCTCTTTAGCATATCCCATCTGCGCTGCAGTTTTTCGTCAGCTGAAGCAACAGTATCTTCTCCGACTCTGGAGCTGTACTTCCTGAAGTACTCGGCCATTTTGTTAACATTTTTCAGTATGCTCTCCCTTTTCTCCTCAGGAACTTCTGTCGGTGCCACAGGATCTTTGGCCTCGGCGCCGAGTTTTTGATGCATCAGATTCTTAAGGTGCAAAAGCAAAGTCTGAGCTGAATTGATGCGAAGCTGACCCGCATGTTTTGCCTTATCGTGGGTTGCCAGATAAGTTACCAGCGACTCGTAAAGCTCTGCCAGCTTTGCATAGTTTTCAGGCGACCAGTCGTACTCTCCCCGCGACAGCATCAGCATAAGGCTCTCTTCATTGTTATTATCCAATACAAACTTTGTCCGGTACAAAGAATCCAAAGAGCGCTTTACTGCAATGAACTCGTCGGAACGATCCTCTTCCCGCTCTTTCATAAAAATATCAACAGCGTTTGAGAAGTCCTGATTATTTGTACTGATCTGATTCTGCTCAGCACGCCATCTTGCTGCGGTTGCATCCTGCCTCTTGTCGAATTTTCTTTTCTCCATCAGGGCCTTTATGGCCGCAAAACGGGAAAGCCTGTTCACACGGGCATTTTCAATCGTCTTTGATGCGACTGTTCGTCCGCCCCTTGTGGTAACAAGATTAAGGTCCGTCATGACAGGTTCATAGAAACCATCCGCGCCTTTATTCCAATGCGCTATGGTTATCTGGTATTTGTTTTCCCTGATAGCAGACATAAGTTCAGCTTTGAATGCATACTTCTCGATGTCCTGATCATTAAAGAATTGTCGATACTGCGCTATACGAGGTGCAAGCACATCGACAGCTCTTTTCCCATCGATGTAAAACATATCCATGAAGCTCTCTTCTCCAAAAGAGATTGCCTCGTCTCCCTGATGCAATTCAACCGTAGGTCTGGAAAAGACATTACTGATCAAAGCGTCAAAATCTGCGATCGCATTGTTGGCGCGGTTCATGAATTCCTGATTATTACTGATTCTTCCAAGCTTTCTTCTATTTTGGTATACCACCTTGCGCTCTTCGAAAGGCGGGAGCCAGGCATCATCTTCGTTAGTGAAAACAAAACTCAAAAACTCAGATTTACTAACGATCTGAAGGCGCTTATTCTTGCCATAGTTCTTTGCTTCTGTGATCTCCTTCTTGAGGATTTCAACCCTCGCCCAGATCTGGTCAAATCTCTCGGCGGTAATGGAATTGCCGAATTTATAGAAAAGGTGATCCTTCTCCATGGCAAGGAGCCTTTCCGCCATTCTCTCACTGATGAGTTCGAATTCATCAACAGTCGGCACTTCAGCATCTTTGGCCGTACCTTCTCCATAGAGATAGTTTGCGATCCGACTGGCGCTTCTGTTCTCAAATACCAGAGCTTTCTTTTCAAGGTCAGAAAGCTTGCTCTGGTCTTCATTTTCCCTTTCAATATTGTTGCCAAGTTCGTCTTCCAGAACGCGTCTTGAATAGGCTGCGTCCTGTTTGGCCCCGGCTTTATTCAGAGCATCATTAAGATTCATGCTCTGTTCAACAGACTGGGAGTAAAGCATGTCTTTATCATTACTGAGCTTTTGAATCATCCTGTCGACAAGCGTGTAGCGCGCAACGAAGGTCCGGTTGCTGTTGTCCAGGCTCTTGGGTGCCCTATAATCTGTTGCACTTTTCAGCGCGATGGTATAAAGACGCCTCAGCTCAATCAGGTCATCCGGAGACAGATTATCTTTTTCCTTGTTCATGGCAACCTGTTGCAGTTTGTAAAAGAGTTTCTGATAGTTGTCCACGAACTGAAGATAAGCTTTACTGTGTCCTCTGGTATCCAGCCTGAGGAGTTCAATCTGGAATCTTGCCATCTCCACAAGCCGTTCTGTCCCGCTGCAATTCTCCACTGCGTTTACGGCAAGAAGCCTGCTCTTATCCTGCCATGTCTCTGCGTTTTCGTAGCTCTTTATAAGCCTTTCTCCCTTGGCTCTGTTTCCAAAGGCTTTTGAGAGATCAATGGCAGCTCTTCTCATCTTCATGAGCTTTTCTGCCACTTTCGTCTGCATCTCGGGTGCATTCTCCTCACAGACAATACCCAGTTCTTCATCGTAATGACTCTGATAGTCCTCATCAGTCATAAGGCTCTTTTTCGCATCATAATACTGCGCCAGGGCTTCCAGCTGTTTCAGCTTAAGCTCAAGCATCATGTAGCGTTCGTCGCCGTCAGCGGTATTCGTGCGGATATATGCAGGATATCCATCATCTGCCTGATAGAATCTCTTGAAGGCTGTCAGTTTTTCTTTATAAATCTGCAGTTCTGCTGCGTGCTCTATGAAATGTGCATCGTCCGACAGATCCAGCTTGGATAAAGGAAGTGCCAGCAGGTGATCTGTCATATAATCCAGAGCTTGCCTGCGAGCGGCAAGTTTATACCGCTCTGCTATCTCAATACTTTTGTTGTTTCCATCTTTGTAGTGGCCGCTCATCAGCATGACCATAGTCTTATCAATCTTGCTAACACCGGTGAAAAGAACTGACATAGCTTCATAATCTTCATCATTCATCATGCTACTGTAGAACGTTTTCAGATTTTTTTCGCTTCTTTTGGCCTTCTCTTCTTTGATCCCCTCTGAGATCTTTTCCAATAGTTTTTTTGCGTTCTCTTTCTTGGTATACAGTCTGGAACGCGTATTTCGGCCTTTTGCCTCACGAATCTCCTGAGTGAGATCTGCTCTGATGTTAAAGCCCTTGTCGAAGCTATAGACATACGATGCAGAAGGACGCACCAGTCCTCCTCCATTGTCTTTATTCTTTTCTAAATATTTTTCGTGAGCATCTTTGGTATCAGAGATACGCGTACTGATAGCCTCTTCTTGCATTTTCAGATCAGACTCGGTGTATTCCTCGGAGCTTGTATCTATTTCCGATTCGTCTGACTTAGTGTTTTTCTTGCTGTCTGTATTTATTTCATCTTCTTTATTGTTTATTATGATCCTTGATATATCTATTATTGGATCATCGTTAAGCTGTTTTTTCCACTCCGCTTCGTCCTTTTCCTTCCACGCATTAAACTGTTCGTCAGTCATGAAGGAGCCTCGATGAAGGCAGATGCTATCCGTCATGTATCTGGCAATGTCAGCGTTCCCCTGGGCAATAAGCTCATCACGGGATTTTTCTATGACAATACCGGCGCGGTGTGCCATATCCTCCGATCCCTTGATATCATTGGTGCGGATCACCTCTCCTGTGTTCTTATCTATGTCGAGACCTGAAAATTCCTTTCTGAGTGAATCCGGTGCGTCTTTATCAAAAAGAGAAGCCCAGTTAAGCTCAACAGAATCAAACTGGTTCACTTTTCCCTTAAGGAATTTTACTATGTCCTCAGTCTGCACTTCAGTTGGACTACTACCCTTTGGAGGCAGTGAGTCAAGGTATGAAATCTTATTATCTTTTATGCCTGTGACAGTCACATAATGATTGTGAGTTCTAAGAGCCAGCATCTGTCCGGCATTTGTAACTTCAAAAATTTTCTTCTTGATAGCTTCAACTAAGTTGTTTTTAATAGTGTCATTTTTTGTCTCGCCAAAGATAAAAGTTGCTTTGCGAAGGACAACATTCCTGCGGCCGAGACCACCGTGTTTCTCCTCATCGAAGATGACGTCGCTGTCTGCAAAGAAGTTTCCGTAGGATTCTTTGCCATACCCGGCAAATAACAGAATATCATTCTTTCGGGTATCGTAATCATCACCGGCGACAAGCTTTTTGTATGCCTGCTTAGTTATAAATCTGGGTACAAAGTTTCTTACTTTTTCCTGGTCAAGGACTTTTGCGTCTTTTTTATCACCGAGCAAACGGTTTATGATCTTTGAACCGGCACAACAGAAACAGTTACTGGAGCCGGGCTTCTGTCTTTCATAGGCGCTTTCACCACTGCGTATTCCTGCCTCTCCTTCAAAAGCGCGCCGGGCAATTTTCTCGTGTTTATCTAAAAGGGCTTCCTCTTTGATCTTTCTAAACTGGTGGTAGCACTGGATGACCGCAAGTAACTTGAATTTTTCAAATTGGCCGGTCTTTTGCATCAGTATCCAGGTAGCGCCGGAATCTTCGCCATCTATAAGAGATTCCCGGTATTCCTTCTGTTTCTCCTCATCAAGCGTTTTAACAATCTCATTGCGAAGATGTACGATTTCTTCCTCACCGGGTAACCGGTCATTAAGCTCATTCCCGGTAAGTTTTTTCCACGCTTCGATCAGCGTCCTTTCAGACATTTTTTGTAGCGTTTCAAACGGGACATCGTACTGTACGCGTTTATCCTTAAGCTGCTCCCATTCATCAGCATCATCTTTCACATAATAGGTTTTTCCTTTGCTGCCAACATTAAGGCTTTCGAGCTTAACCCTGAAGTTTTGCTCTTTGCCTTCTCTGCTTTTCCATCTTTCTTCTGCTTCAAGCGAAACAGACTCGGTTTCGTTTTTGGAATGCTCAACAATGGTATTGATTTCATTTGTGTTTATTACATTGTCGGTAATTGAACCGGTGTTTATTTCATCAGCGATTGTTTCACTGGTATTTAGTTCGTCTTTGGCAGAGGAATTCGAGCCGATCGTAAAGCCGCTCTGTTGAACAGACATATTCCCCTCGAATCTTCTTGGGGTATTGTTATTTATATCCTGTTTGTTAAGAGACATTATCGTTATCCTCCGTAAATGTTGCGTAATCCGGATCGATTGAAGGCTTATCTGAGCCATGCCGCCTTCTTATAGTTACTTTAGCCATGGTGCGTTCTTGTGGTTACTTTAGCCACGCTTGGTTTTTGTGGTTACTTTAGCCACGCTTGGTTCTTGTAGTTACTTTAGCCACTCTTGGTTCTTGTGGTTACTTTAGTCACGCTTGGTTTTTGTGGTTACTTTAGCCACGCTTGGTTTTTGTGGTTACTTTAGCCACGCTGCTTTCTTGCTGATACTGCGCTGTGCCATTAGTTCTTTTGCCTCTTCCTGCCACAGTGCCGGATCGGTGTATTCACTGTTCTTTTCCTGTAAAAGTGCTCCCGATTCCTTTAGTTCTTTTGCACCTCGCATAACTGTATTCGTCGTATATACATTGTATCTTCGGTTCAGCATACTCTTTATAAGTTTAAGTACGAATTCCGAGCGTGCGTAGAAATAGATTTCGAAGTCGCCTGTATCCAGAAAACGATCTTCAAGTCCGCGCACGAAACGCTGGCCAATGGGCATTATGTAATGTGTATTCGAAGATGAAGGGCCAAACAGCAGCTCGACCACGACTTGATTTTTGCATGTGCCTGACAGAAGAACAGCCTGCGGCGCCCTGTTGTCGTCGAAGGATGCAAAACTCAGCTTGGGATCGTACGTTTTCATATCACGTATCGGCATTTCGAAACCATTATGGGTCAGGAAGTCTGCGACATCATCCCTTCTGAACATCGGCATAGTTTCGAAGCTTTCGGTTATTACACCAGGGAATTGCTTTCTGACGATTCTCCTCACCTTGGCCGAAAACAGGAACTCTGATGCCCTGACCATTCGGATGGTTCCGGTTTCACTTTGGTTGTATCCGCTTTGTTCCAGGAGCTCCTTAAAACCCTCCGCTTCATCCGTGTATTCACAGGTGAGCTCGGTTGCTCCCAGTGCTGCGGCTTCGATTTCTGCCGCTTCCAAAAGTTCTTTTCCTATGCCCTCTCTCCTTTGCTCCTCCGGCACTTTCAGGAACAAAAGATAGGCCTTGTCTCCGATTATCTTAAGCGTTGCGCAGGCGCCGGTCAGCTCCGCGGATTCTATCCGGATGAGGTCGTCCTGCCTCGCTGTAACCTCAAAGTTCATTGAGTGCTGCCCTCCTTTGAAAGGATTTGCATTCAGATTTTTGTTGAAAATGACTTAAGTTTATTTTATCAAATTAACGTTTATCTTACCAAATTAACGTCTATATTATTTATACGAATGATGAAGGAAAATGTAATTGCTTAGTATTTGGAATGAGGATAGTTAAGGATGTGCGAATTGAAGTTTGTCGAGACGAATAAAGAAAAGGATTCTTTTCTGTTAAGTTTTTTCTACACAATAAAAGAAACAGGCAAATATCTGACTTAGAGACTGTTGTAATTGTGAATACTTGAAATTTCAACAGGTGAGACTGAGCAACTCTACCTGTTGATATTTGCAGTATTGCAGGTTTCAACAGGTGAAAATAGTCAACTTTACCTGTTGATATTTGTAGTATTGCGCATTTCAACAGGTGAAAATAGCAGACTTTACCTGTTGATATTTGTAGTATTGCGCATTTCAACAGGTGAAAATAGCAGACTTTACCTGCTGATATCTGTAGTATTGCAGATTCCAACAGGTGAGAATAATCAATTTTACCTGTTGAGAATGGGATATCTGATTATTTCAACAGGTATTTAGTTAAAAAAAGACCTGTTGAAAATACAAAAAATACAGATTACAACATGTCGAGACAAGAAAAATGACCTGTTGTAATAAAGAAAAAGCGAATTCCTACAGGTAGCAAAATACTAAAAGTCAATATGGGACGGTTCTCTTTGATTCTTTTCTCAAAACCATCCCCAAAATTGAAAGAGAACAATGAATATGTGTAAACAATCCGGTTTATCGAGCTGCCAGTTAAGGAAAATATCGCGAAAAACTAACTCGTTTGCCAACTAGCAACTGCATTTAATAAATGATCCACTCCCCCTGTTCCCTATAATCATTCCCAAATACCCTAGGATCATTTAGCTTGCCATACTTATACCTGTATTCGTATAAATACAGAAAGGCGGAGTAGAAACCCTCGGAGGGTGAAACGTCCCATCAACGCAAAAAACCGAACAGCCTGAGCTGTCCGGTTTTCGTGCGGAAGAAGGGACTTGAACCCTCATGTTGTTGCCAACACATGGACCTGAACCATGCGCGTCTGCCATTCCGCCACTTCCGCAAACGACAAGATTTATAATACCGACTTTATAACAATATGTCAAGGGGGTTCTTCTCCATGTTACGACTAAATAATCCCGGGACCCCCGCCGGCCCCCATCACCTCATAGTGAGCTTATCAACATAGACGCTGAGCTTTTTTATCACATCGCTCATCTGTTTATATCTATTAGCAATGAAAAGAACTATCAGCGCCGTGACACCGGCTCCGATAAAGTTACCTATGAAAAAGCCGTTAAACGCTGCAGCAAGAAAGATGCAGGTACATATAATAAAGGCTGACATGGGTATGAGGAGCCGTGTCATCTCGTTGTGGATCTCTGTGAGGCGAAGCTCTAAAGCCTCTCTCTCCTCCCATATCTCCTCCTCTGAAATAACGTCAAAATCAAGCTTTTCAAAATGTCTAAGGTAATCTCTGAATCTCTTATCCATGATGCCTCCATAAGCCTTTAAATCCGCAGACTTTCCTACAAATCAATTATACGCTATTTCGTTATATTTTGCACGTCTCCAAAACTTTCAAAAAGCTCCAACACTCTTCTGTTGAACTCATCATTTCCTGCTATAGCTGCTCCAATGTCGCACCCTTCCTGGTCCGGAGCACACTCTCCGCATATATCTGCGCCTATAAATCCCTGAGACGCCCCCATCACCTCACCGATAAACGAAATCACCTCTTCTGCCGAAGCCTCTCCCTGATCCCAGTTTGTCGTGATATCATCTTCTCTGATGACATCTTTATCTACAGACAGGTATATGGGAAAAGAACTCCCGGCAAACTCCCCCACGCAGTCGTAAAATTTCACCTTTTCCCGGACCTCTTCATCAAGCTCAGCTATCAGCTTCCTGTCAGCTCCTATCACGTGAATATCGCGGACAAATTCGTTTTTTTCCATAACTTCAAGTACCCATCCGCCGCAGGATAAGATATCAAACATCGGCCGCTGCATATCAGGGTGATGATCCAGAACTACCAGCGAAAAAGGCTCCTTTATCTGCTCAAGGTAAATCGCGGATATATAGTGATAATTCCCATTGTCAATAAAATGAAGTCCTCTTGCACTTCCTATTCGCTCTGCGACAGCGCTTTTTGCCATATCGTCGCACATGCAGTTGGTCCCGGAAATATCCGTAAGGTCAATAAAATGAGAGCTCTTATCAAGCTGATAAAAGCTCTCCTGCTCATAGATTGTAGAAAAATTCAGTATCGTCACATCAAAGCTCATAGTTTACTTTGCAAGGTCCGCCAGATGTATTATGGCGTCCTCTCTGATGATGCACTCCGCCTGTTCCTCAATGAACATAGCCTCCGGCGAGTTCACTGTCAGCATCTCGGAATACTCAACTCCTGCCCTTCTCATGTCGTATATTTCGCTCTCATCTGATGAAACAAGCCCTGCTAACAGGTAGAAGCGCCCGTTTTTCTTATAGAGTGTTGAATCAACGATCGGAAGCCTCTGAACAACCTTGGAAAAGCGCTTGATGTCATCGAGATTCTCAAACTCCATCATGTATCTTGCGTACTCGGTAAGAGGCTGATAGCTATACTCGTTCTCACTCTGCGCATGCTCATCGTCATCAGGATCCTGCATATAGATCCGGCTGATAGTCTCAGAAACATTGGAAATAACCTGGTTAAGGGCAACGCCCTTCTCCCTGCCGGTCTTGGCCTTAACTTCATCCACCTTCTCCTGGGTCAGGGTCTTAAGTATGGTCTCGGCTGCCGACCTTATCCTGTCAGCGGCCTTCTGTATATCATCATTGGAAAGTTTGACGGCAAAAATCCTTACACTGCCGTCCATCATCATATTCTTGCTCATCATCATGACCTCGGTCTCGGGGTCATAATCCAGCTGTGCTCCAACCTCTTTGTTGAGCTGGGCAAAGAAGGAAGTGGTATTCTCGGCACCGCTGACCACTGCCTCCGGAGTCAGACCTATCTCGTGGAGCTCCGATGCAGCGATACTGCATTCTACTGTTGTTTCATTCATTTTTACTATGATCACCTGCATCATCTCCCTTCCAAAAGAGTCTTTTTTTGTACTTTAATTATATCGCGTAGGATTTGCAACTGTCTATGGACCAGTGCTGAAAATTCTATTAATTAAAAATGACAATTCAATTGCAGGCGATTTTTCCCGCGATTGAATTGTCATCCATCATCTTTTTTATTTGCGCTGGTGCTTGCTCTCCTCAGCTGCCTTAAGCACATCAGGCACCTGCCCGGTCTCGCTTACCTTTCCCGTCGCCTCGCACCTTATCGTGACACGATTCGCTCCTCCGATGGTACAGGTAAACATTGTGAAGTCCCACTGCCCTGCATCCATTTCCTCGATATCGTATGCTCCCAGGGTCTCCATATTGGTCACCACAAAATAAAAGCTTCTGCCATTCATGTCCGTGACGATCACTTCATCTCCCATGCTCAGCTCACCCAGCGTTCCGAAATGCTCCTTGTAGTTGTGGCCGCAGATGATCAGGTCATTGTCATACACAGATCCCTTGTATCTGCAGACAGACACCTTTGCGTTGTCGTTACTCCACTCATTCTGAATAGGGAGCAAAAGACCTAACGACGGAATCTGCACTGTTCCCACAAAGCTGCGTCCATCCACGTCCACCACAGGCATGTCACCGGACATTTCCTCCTGCTCCAGCACCGTAGTCGGCATCTGCTCTACAACTTCGTCCAGAAGTGCCTCTGATTCCTGTCCGGCAACTGCGTTCTCATCAAAGTTGTTCTTCACAACCCAGACAGCGATCAGGATCAAAAGAGCTCCGATCAAAATGTAAATATATCCTGCAATCTTCTTCAATATCTCTTTCCCCTTAAAATGAAACATAAGCCCTGCTTTCGCGCTGCAGGGCCTATGTACTAATTCAGTTTATTTTGCGGAGTTTTTCGCGTTCTTCCTAACTCCTTTGATGATAAGTAAAACGCCGCCAATTACAAGAACGGGAATCGGCCACCAGAGCTGTCCTGTCTGAGGGAGTCTTCTTGCTCCGAGAACTGCTGGCAGATCTCTTACAGCGCCAAGAACCGCAGGTATATCCGGAGTCCCGGGTGGCGTATCCGGAGGTGTGTCCGGAGGCGTATCCGGAGGAATGTTCGGCGTATCCGGAGGTGTATCCGGTGTGTAGGAATTGGTGATGGTGTAGATCACCGTTCCGCCGTCCTTCGATACAGTGTTTGTTATCTTAACTTTATACTTGATGGGACCCGTCACTGTCTCTTCAAAAGTCCAATCATGACCCGGCTCGTTCTTCCAATAGTACTGCCAGTCGTTAGAAGCGTCCAGAGTAACGGTTTCATAATCTTCGCCGTCTCTCTTTATTGCAACTGTGATGGTTGCAGGTCTTCTTCTCTCGGCTCCGGGATCGTTCCATCTCTTCATGATATAGAACTCAACCTGCTTCTCTTTTAAGAACTTCTCGCATTTGGCTACTGCGGATGCAGTGTAAACTGCTCCATCATAGATCCAATTATCGTTTTCATCCAGCTGTGGAACCGTTACAAGGAAAGGCGCAAATACATAAGTGCAGTCATCCTCTTCTACCTTGCTTGAATCCACCAGATAAATTCCCAGCTCGATGCCGCTAAATACAGCATATCCTTCCTCAGATACAGCAGTATATGTTGCTTCACCTGAAAGAGCTGTCTCTTTAACATCTTCTAAAATCTGTTTCCACTGTGAATCAGCGGTATCGGGATCTGTTATGGTGCTGAGATCCTTTATGGATGAAACCGCCTCGTACTGAGAGTCCAGTGAAAAAGCACCATTCTCTGTAACTGACCCGATCTTATAAAGGGATGATGTAACGCCACTAAAGTAAAGGTCATCACCATACTTATAAATGATTGTCAGCTTTCCCATTTTAGAAGTATCTATTTTGTCCCGTGCCTCGGAAGTGAATCCGGTACCTCCGAATAACAGAAGCAGGGATAAAACAAATACCAGTATTCTGCTAATTCTCTTTCTTAGCCTGTTCATAAATAATCCTCATTGCTTTTTCTTTTCCTTTTTGGGGCTTCTCGTCCTTACAAGGAAAATGATAAACGCTACAAGCAGTATCGGTCCGCCGATGAAAGGCGCAACCAGAAGCGGATTGTACCTTGTGGCATCTGCCGGTACAAGGAGCTTTGTTTCTTCATTATAGTCAACACGCTTTGCTCTCACAAGTAGCCTGTGTGTATTGATGCCGTATGGCGTACAGGTTACCAGCGTGACATATTCTTTTCCATTGACAATTCCCAGACCGCCTGTATCCTCAGGAAGCACTATGTTTATGCTGTCCACCTGATAGGCAAAGGTCTGATCAAGTACATGTATTAAAAATGTATCTCCCACGATCATCTGGTCAAGATCTGTAAAGAGCTTCGAGGAAGGAAGCCCTCTGTGTCCCGATAGGATCGCATGGGTAGAATCTGTTCCGGTGGGAAGGGATGAACCTTCGAGGTGTCCTATTCCAACCTGGAGAACGGTTTCCTCTGTTCCGTGGTATATCGGAAGGTTGACTCCGATATTCTCAATTTCGATTGTCCCTATAATTCCTGTGCCTGTGGGATCTAAGGCCTTGTAGTACTTATCCTTAAGTTCTCCATCAAGTCGTAAAAAAGTATTGGACTGAGCTGCAGCTATTTCTTCATTAAACGCATAAGCTGCTTCCCAGATTTTGCTGTAGTCTTCTTTTGACATATTGGCAATTGCCTCATCGTAGGTTGCAACTGCCCTGCTCTGATGCTTGGAATTTATATAATTACTTACTGACGGATAAAGAAAAACGCCGAGCCCAACAAGAAAGATCAGTCCGAATATTATGTTGGGAATCTGCTTTTTAAAGCTCTTTTTCTTCATGTTATGTTTCCTGGACCAGTTTCATTTTAGAATTCCCCATCAGCTTATCTTGTTTGTATAGTTGCACCCGCAAGGCACCGCCCTCCGGGTGCAACTACATATTGTTTTAAACAAGATTCAATTATATATTAACTTTTTCATACCCAAAATTGCTACTACTTATTACTTAATTACTCAGCGTGTGCCTTTCTGCGAACGATGAAGTAAGCAACGCCTGCGACGATGAGAACTGCACCAACGATGTAGAAGATTGTTGTTCCCATTCCACCTGTTGAAGGAAGGATTGTACCAACGAAGTTTGCAACAGGGAAAAGCTCTTCCATTGGAGTATCCTCTTCGTCGATAACTACGATATACTCTGAGCCGATAGTTACAGGGTCTGTAAGAAGGTTGTAGTCCTTAGGTGCCTTTGTCTCTGTAAGAACCAGAGTCTTGTCAGCATCAATACCCTTCACAAGAATCTCACCGTCATCGTTTGAAGTAAGAGTGTCTGAGCCGTTTTCATCTACTACGTATACGCCATCTGTAAGTGTGAACTTAAGAGTTGTAAGTGTGTCACCCTTCTTAGCTGCAAGAGTAAACTCTGCACCCTTAAGAGGATCTTCTGTAGCACCGTCAAACTTAAGTACGCCGGTCTTATAGATCTCGTAAGGAACTGAATCATACTGATGATAGTTGCCATAGTCAAGAGTTACTTCGTTCTTCTTGCCTGCCTCTGTAACTGCATTTGTATTAACTGTTGCATCGAATGTGATCGTTGTGGTTGTAGCGTCACCGGTATTTACAGGAAGTGTAACAGTAAATGTCTGACCATCTACTGCTGCAGTTGTTCCAGCGCCATAGCCAGTAACCACGATAGAATTAGCTACAAGTGTAAGTCCTGTAGACATTGTATCAGTAACGATGATCTCCTTGCTTGTCTTGGCAGGAACGCTTACTGTAATCTGGTAATTGATCACATCACCAACCTTAACGTTTACAGAATCATCTGTATAACCTTCACCGGTATAATCCTCATCCTTCTGCTTCTTATCGATTGTAGGATACTTGTTCTTCTCATGGATTGTGATGTTCTCTCCTACTGTCCTTACAATAAGGTTTGAACCGAGTGTTGACTCGATATAGTAGTAACCATCAGACATGTTATCAAACACTGCATTGGATGCATCTTCAGTCTGTACTACCTTTTTGTCAAAGCTGCTCTTATCCATAGCTCTGAACTTCTCAGCAACGGCAATACCCTGCTCATCAGCTGTCATTTCACTAAACTTCTTACCGTCAACTGTAGCTTCCTGGTTAAGTGATACATACCACTTGCCCTCACCTGCCTCAGAAATATTAAATATTCCTGTGGTAACAAGAGCTGCCTTCTGATCTGCGTTATCTACATAATAGAGATATGTCTGAGAATCTGTGCCTGAAATCTCAACAGACAGAATCTTATATGCTGTATAGTCCTGGATCAGAGAATCAGGATCGATTTCACTGTTAGTAACTTCCTTGCCCTGACCGTAAGTATCTGTATCACGCTCGATTGTAATTTTGTTTGATCCTGCTGCTGCGGAAGCATCAGCTCCAGCGTCTGTTGCAAATGCGGTGATTGTGCTGCCCATGATAAGTGTTGCTGCTAAAACTCCGGTTAATAGTGTCTTAATTCCTTTCATTTCTTTTCCTCTCCTTTGAATCTTGTTATAGTTTCTTTTTATTTCCGGTGCGAATGAGCACCTGTTTTAAATGCCCCCTGGCATTAAAAACTTTACTCTTTGGTTTCTTCTTCCTTCCTTTTTCTGCGTCTTACAGTCTCTTCTCCGATGATCGCCGAACCTGACAGTCCAAGTCCGATAAGTGCGTACGGGATTACTCCTATTCCGCCGGTCTTAGGAAGTTCATAGCCTTCAACAGTGTTTCTGTGGTTTATGATGGTAAGAGTTCCGGAGTTCTTTCTCTCCGAATCTGCTTCGTAGAAGTAGAAGGCATTTACTTCTTCGCTCTCAATGTAGTAAACCCACTTGTAAACCTTTCCGTCAGTATGTTTGTAATACTTTTCAAGGTTATCCAGAGTCTTTGTCCAGTTGGAAGAATCCTTAGATCCCTCAAGCTGTACTGTCTTCGGGAAATCTTTGTCCTCTACCGTAGGAACTGTAACCTGTGTATTGGTTGTGGTTGAGGTTGCGGTAGCAGCAGGTTCCTGAATTGAATAAGTAGTTTCTACTGCGTAGTTCCAGGTATCCGTAATGACGATGTCAGTGTTTCCGGTTATTTTCAGAGAGACTGTCACTGTCTGTCCTGATTCGCTGTATCCAAACAGGCTTGCAACATCCATCTTACTTCCGTTAACTTCTACATCCGGAACACTGGTCCAGCTTCCCTTCATTCCTCCGATGGTGAAGGATATTGTCGATCCGTTCTTCACCGAAGGAAGTCCGATGAACTGCTTGATAACTCTGTTCTGGTCTTTTCTCAGGATGTTTACAACGTTGTAACTCTCTACAACTTCGTGCTCCTCATCCATGGGGATCAGACTGCGGCCTATCTTTACATTTATTACTCCAGGTCTGTTGTGTGAGTCAGAGCCCTCTTCATCCCAGATCTTATTGATGGTGATGGAAGTCTTGTTAGGTGTGTTTCTGACAAATATAGGGCTTCCGCTTGCGTATCTCTTACCGCCCATCCTCTCAAAGTCATCAGGCTTGATATCGCTGATATTCTCTGATCCGGAGTCAACAATGAAGTAAGTTTCAACATCTTTTGCGATATATCCGTCAGGTGCGTCAACCTCCACAAGCTTATAAGCTGTGTTGTAGGCAATGACCCTGTTCATTATGATGGTTCCATCTTCATCTGTCTTAACATCATATGCCTGATCTGATACAGGCACATATGCTCCTTCATTGCCGGTGACTGTGTATTTGTAAAGCTTGAAGGTTACTCCGGAGAGCACCTTTTCTATATTGGTGTCATCTACCTTGACGATCTTAACCGCCTCTGACCACAGGTGAGCCGAATCATTCTGGATCTTAAATCCGTCTTCATAGTGGTGTGAGGAATTGTTTTCAGCAATTCCCTTGAGAACTGCCTCATTGTCAAGATAAATTGTTGTTCCTTTGCTTCCGAAGAACTTATACACATACTCAACCTGAAGATGCTTGCCATCCGGTATCTTGAATTCCAGTACCGAGTAGTGGTTCACCTTGTAGTTGTTGTTTGAGTAGGTGTACTCGTCTGTGTAGTAGTCATCAAGCATGTAGGAGTATTCACTCTTATCAAGTTCCGTTCTTACTCCGTTTGCATCAACCTCATAAACCTTAAGATAATCAGGATCAAGGCTGACTGAGAAGTTTACATTCACACTGCCTGTCTCAGGAATTGCTGAGTAAGTATGAAGTGTATCGATAAGTGTCAACGTATCTGATTCCGGAAGAAGGTCTGCACCTCCTTCGTTTATATCAAGTACATACTTGTATGAGTCTACGGCTTCAGTATCCACCTCATATCTCTCACCTGTCTTTTCGATGAGGGATTCTGTCTTTTCGATGGTCTGTGTCTGGTGCTCTGTGGCAATCTCACCGCCACTCTTTTTGCTTAAGGTTACTTCATTTGTGAAAGTACCTACAGTAACCTGTCCGCCCTGCCAGAACTCGTCGTTGATCGAAGCACAGATTCTAAGGAAGAATGTCTTGCCGGCAAGCGCGTTGCCATTAAAGTCGATTGTTACACGGTTTCCTTCAGAGTTCTTTGCTACTGCGAAGTTTGTTCCCATAAAGGAAGTTCCGCTAACAAGCTCTGTGTTGTTCTGCGACATGCCTATATCTGAGGCAATCTCAAGTCCGTAATAGGTCTTTCCGCCGTAGTTTATGCTCTCGCCTATAACTGAAGCATTCTCGGGAAGCTTCTCAATCAGCTGCAGATCTCCGTCATTGTATCCTGACGGAATGCTTACGCAGATGATCCACTGCATGATGCCCTTTTCCAGGAGAGCCTGTGAGTAATACTTATGCTCGGAATCTCCTGTCTGTCCGAAAGCATCTCCGCTTCCATCCATCTTGGAAAGCGTCGGATAATACTTTATCTCATCTGAATCACTGAAGTGATTTATGAATACGTAGCCTGAGTTCTTGAAGGTTACAGATGAATTTCCGTCTCCGATGTAACCGGTTGTCTCATATTCAACGGTTGCATCCCGATCGAGGTTCTTGTATACCTTGATCTCAAATCCGGTATATCCTGTCTTGTCACCTATCTTTGTGCCTGCACCGATGAAGTTGATATCAATATCATGTCCAAGTTTTTCTTTGAACTTTCTTGTGATCTCTTCTTTTTGCTGTTCTGTAATGATCTGGTTAACACTGGTAGTATCTATTGTGTCTTTGTAATACCAGTACTTCCTGCCATTTGAATCTGCCGTCTGGTTAGGTGTGATCCTTGCATGGAAAGTTACTGCCCATTTTACGTTGACATAGCTTTCGCTTTGAGTGATGCCTTCAGCTTCCTTCTCCATTACATTTACATCCAGGTGATAACTTGCCTCATCCCACTGGTTTATGGAGTTATCTGTCTCAAGCTTTATCTCGGCATGGTTTACTATGTCGTTGTTCCAATAGACGTTGAGCGGGTTGGGTCTTGATTTGTAAGTGATGACGTACATTTTTGTGTCATCACCGGTGAACCTGTGGCCGTACTCTCCGTTGCCAAGATCTGTAAACTGAAATTCATGAGGTTTTACTTCAACAGAATTACCATTTACATCATAAGCTTTAACATCAACATGTTCAGTCCAGTACGAATGCTGCTCTGCGCCATCCTGTCCGAACGTCTTAAAATAATCTTCAAGAACATATCCCTTAAGATTTGCATGATTAGAGTTAAGCGTGATCGTCCAGGTGATCTCTTCGCCGTTCTTATTCCCTTCCTTGTCTATCTTGGGAATATTGTTGAATTCGTGAGTAATGTTTGAAGGCTGTGTCTCAATATTCTCAACCTCGATCTGAGCGGCATTGTTAAGGAACGCCTTTACGCTTCCGCGTATTTCAGAAGGAACTTCATATGAGTAGGTGATGGTGTAAGTGCTGCCCTGCTCAAGTGCGTCGAGATTGTTGATTGAAATCGTCTGTCCGTTTCTGTTGATTGAAAGATACGGTGTGATATCCCAATCGCCATTGTAGCGAACGCCATTATACACAACTTTTAAGTCACCGTACTGCCATGCGTTGATCAGATCGGTAAGATTATTGTCTGTCGTGTATCCGTCAGCTCCCATAACCTTCATAACATCAGTGAAGTTGATGGGACCACCGGTTCCGTTTTCGCCTGTTGAAATTATGATCTTATAGGAGATCCTTCCTGTTGACTCATCATAGGAAGACTCGCTCTTATTTACATAGGCATTATAGTTTTGCTTGTTTTGAATATATACATATATCTTTACTTTGTCGTTAAAGATATATTCAATCTTGTCATTATCATCACTTTGAGAAGAATCTACTTTTGTAATGAAATCAAAGTCTCCGTAAAATTCCTCTCCGCTTGCATTTGCATTTACTGTATTTTCATTCGGATGGAAGGTTACAAGTCCGTCACCCGTGATATCGTAAGTTCCGATGATCACTCCGTTTTTGCCAGTTAAAGGCCTGCCCTGCTCAGGTGTTACAGATGTAAATCCGGCCTGTTTGAGGTCATAGGTAAAAACATTGTTGGAAGAACTCAGTGTATATGGATCAATATGAAAGTCGAGCTTGAAATACAATTCCTGATTGGCCGGAATTACATCTCCGTCATGGACCTGCTCAAGCTGTTCCACAGGCTTCAATACAAGACCGCCATCCTGCCAGAAATACTCTGTCTTATAAACAATGGCTGAATCAACAACCATGTTGCTGGTTCTGTCACCTGTAGGGGACTTTGCAATCCCGTACTGTCCCTCGATCGTCAGAGATTCTGAATCTGCCGCAAGGACGGTAAGGGAGAATAACTTAAAAAAACCTTCGAGCTTACCTCCTGTCTTATTGGAGGCCTGATCATCTATTGAATCTTCTATTATGTCTTTCTTAGCGCTGTCGCTGTACTCAATCTTTATCTGGTTGTCGGAAGTAACTGCCGCAACAGCATCTTCTGAGCTTACGGAAACCTTCTGAGCATCAAGCATAGCGAACTCTTCAGGTATTTCGAAGTGAATGTCCTCTGAGAGCTTGGCTTCTTCGGGGATTGAATAATTAAAGGTTACCCTGATGAAGTCTCCTTCCTCGATGTCTTCCTTTTCAACTACCTCCCAGCTGCCATCCTCAAGCTTTCTCTCAATGATGGTAGCCGAAACATAATCAGCTACGTCTACAGAATCGGGAATATCAATGCCTGTAAGTTTAAGTTCTGTGCCTTTTTCTTCAACTTCCTCAGTTTCTTCAACTTCCTCAGTTTCCTCAGCTTCCTCTGTCTCTTCGGAAGCTGCCGGATCTTCTAAAGTCTCACCCTCCTGTGTCTCATCGGCAGTGAGCTCATCTTCCGCAGCATCTGTACCTTCTGCAGCTTCTGCATCTTCTTCGGATTCCGCTGAAGCCTCAGGTTCTTCGTCCCCGGAATTCTCCATCTGATCGATGAGCTCCTGCTCAAAGTCGGCATCTGCTGTCTCCAGCACAAGGCCTACGCTCTCAGCGCCTTCCTCTGTCATTGCAGTTGCAGGCTTGTTCAGCATATACAGTGTGATATTACCTGTGAGAACAGCCAGGCAGAGAGCAAAGGCAAGCCATTTCTTGTAGCCTGTGTGCTTCTTGATGTAGTTTTCCGCGCGATTTTCATCTACTTTGCGCATCAGTCTTACTCCCGTTTCATAAATGCTAAATTTTCTGTAAACTTCGGTAACTTTCTGTAAAGTGTCATCATATAATCATTTGTTAAATATTTGTTCACATTTTTATTATGATTATATGATGGTTCGAAAACGATTAAGTAGGGGTGCCTGTAATAGGCTAAAAATATATGGCAGTTAAGGATCACATCCTGCCAAAAACATCAAAAGGATATACTCTTAAAATTATCTTGCCGATGAGCTGTTCCCTTGTGACACATCCTACAACACTTGATCTTGAATCAATGGATGCGCCTCTGTGGTCTCCCAGAACGAAATACCTGTTTTCAGGGACCTGATACGGAAACTCAATGTCTGTGGGTTCCAGGCTCTTTTCCGTCACATAGGGTTCGTCAATGATGACTCCGTTGACGTATACATTTCCCTCATCGTCTATGTTTATCCAGTCCCCGGGAGATCCGAGAACTCTTTTCACAAGAACCTTATTGTTATAGTAAAAAGCTATCAGATCACCGGGATTAAAAGATGCGGAATTCTCTGCTATCACTATCTCTCCGGTGTTCACGGTGGGTGTCATCGAATCACCCGTCACCTTCAGGACTGTCACGAAGAAGCTTGAAACCAGGACCGCCAGCGCTGCCACAACGATTACCACAAACAGCGTGTTTCTCATGACATTGCGGTACTCTTTTCTGTTGTTTACGCGCTTTAGCTCCTTCTGAAGCGCTTCGACACTGGGGCGCTCAGTCTGCTCCGGCGTCTTATCTGTTTCCCTGACTGTCTCTTCCATCTGCCCTCTCTTGCATCTTGCTGGTGTAAAGATCTATGGACTGCTGGGCTTTCTCCATCATGCCTGTTATATTCAGAACAGCCTCAGCAAGTGTCCCTGCCTTTTCGATGGCTGAAAGCTTCTTATCTACTTCCTCATCCTTGGCCTTCATCTCCCGCTCGTGACGGGCCTTAAGGCCTTCGATATCCTTATCGAACTTCTCCTGCATCTGCGCCTTCTGTTCAGCGAACTTCTCACGCATCTCTGCCTTTTCTTCATCGAAGTTCTTGAGCATCTGGGCTCTTTCCTTGGCCATTTCCTGCTGGAGCGCTATCTTTTCTTCCTCAAGCTGTTTCTTGAGCTCTTCCTCGTGCTTTTTGGCCTCCTCTGCTTCCTGGGAGAAGCTTATCATCATCTCCAGGAGCTCTGCCCTTTTGAGCTTTTTAAGCTTTACTTCTGCCATTTTTTCTCTCGTAGTCTGTATTTTATGCTGATTGCTTATTATTTTACAAAAGAAAAGGTACCATGCCGACCTGTGCGCATGATACCTGTTAAATCAATTCTGTCGCAAGAAGGTATGTCGCTAAAGTCGGGTCGTGTATTTGGTTATTACTATCCTTGTACCGCCGGGATTAAAATAACGCCCGGTCCGTTCATCCTTGAACAATAAGTACCGTAATTCGCAAAAACTGACCGTCTGCCTCCCTACGCAGATCCGGCCATGTCATGGTGCCTTCGCGTCAGCACCAGCAACTGGCTGTCTTTCACATCTTGTGTTAAGACCCTTTAGCTTTGCGTCGCCATCTCTCGATGGGTTTGCCCTAATTGCTAAAAAAATTAGCTAAATAAAATTATGTTTTTGTTAATCCCACACAACTACTTTTAATCACATTTCCTTTTCGCTTGTTTTAATATAATATAAACCACAAAAAAAGACAACACATAAAACACAAAATTTTCACAGTTTCGTCACAAAAGAGCCGGAGACCGCTCCAGCTCTTTGATATTTTATTTCAAACACTATAATATTTATTTTTGGTTTCCATTTTCAGGGCTTTTTTCACATATTCAAAAATGCCGGTTTCCCGCTTTTATCAGCGCTTCAGTCCTTTAAGAATCTGTAACATCTCGTCTGAAGTAGTGATTACCTTGCTGTTTGCCTGGAAACCTCTCTGGGTTGTGATCATGTCCGTGAACTCTTTTGCAAGGTCAACATTACTTCCTTCAAGGACGCCGGATGTGATATAGCCGCCGTCTCTTGTGATATCCATCACCATAGGATCTCCCGAATTCAGCGACGCCTTGTAGAGGTTATCTCCTACCTTCTCAAGACCCATGGCATTTGAGAACTCTGCAACAACGATCTGTCCCTTCTTAATGGTCTGACCATTTGAATAGGTGCCGTAGATTGAACCGTTGTCCGTAAACGAAATACCGGTCAGCACTCCGTTTGCATACCCCTTGTTAAGGCCCTGGGTGTCACCCTGATAGGCATTGAGCGTGGAGGCGTGGCTTCCAAACTTGCCTGCATAGTTGGTAACGTTTGAGAAGTCTACATTAAGCGGCCCCACAACGGAAGCTGCTCCGTCAAAGTTATAGACGAAATTATTGGAACCATAGATCAGCTTCTCCATTTCTCCGAAGTCAAAAGAAATAGGACCGATGGGAAGTTCTTCGCCAAAATCAAAGGTATAGGAGGTCGTCTTTTCTCCGCCAACCGTGATCAGAGATCCGTCCTTCTCGCTGAAATCCAGACCGACGAAATTTCTTGGAGTTTCTTCTGTATCATACTCCTTGATAACATTTCCGTTCGCATCCTTTATTCTTGTGAGCTCAAAAGCATAATCAGAATCTTCGGTATATTCACTTCTCATCTGAAATTCAAGAGTATATTTCTGTCCGTCTTTTCCGGTGACCGTATAGGATCTGTCAAAGTTTCCTACATCTCCGCTCAGAGTAACATTTGTTGCAGTGACAGTGCCATCTTCATCCACAACCGAGGTGCCGTCCCAACTATACTCAGCCTTAGGGCTGATGCTCTCAAGCCGTCCGTTGTGCTTGTCATAGTAGAAGGTCAGCTCCGGAAATCCTTCGGACGCAACGGTATTGCCCTCTGCATCTGTGATCTTATCTATTTCAACTTTATAGGTGCTGTCGTCAGTATCGGCATTATCCGTGAACTTAAACTTTATGGTGTACTTCTCGCCGTCGTTTCCAAAGACCTCAAGGAAAACATTTCGTCCCTCCTCAAGAGAAGTATCCTCTCTGTCAAGATTACCCTTGAGATAGGACTCGGAAGTAGCAGTTCCCTCAATGTAATCGGATTCCTTGATTCCGTCTCCGTCCATATCGCGGTTGCGGTCGATGACCTTTAAGGTCTGCAAAACCACTGTCCCGGTTGTAGGTATTTCCTTGTCTCCCATCTGTCCATAAACGTAATAGCCACTGCCCTGGGTTACCAGATCTCCGTTGGCGTCAACAGTAAGGGAACCGTCCCTTGTGTAATTCATTTCTGTTGTAGAAGCATCAGGGCTTATTATAAAGAAAGAAGGTCCCGTGATCATCAGGTCAAATACATTGTTTGTGGTAATTGCAGATCCCTGGGCTGTGATATTTGTATAGATGGACGCCACCTTTGATCCAAGGCCTACCTGGGAAGCATTGGTTGTTGCCCTGTTATTACCGGCTCCCGACGCATCTTTTACCGTCTGGTAAAGAATGTCCTGAAAGCCCGTAGCCTGGGATTTATAAGCGGTAGTATTCACATTGGCGATATTGTTGCCAATGACATCCATTTCCATCTGATGGGTTTTTAAGCCGGCGACGCCCGACCACAGTGATCTCATCATAGTACACTTACCTCCGTAAGTAATTAGTCTTTTCTCAATGCAAGTACGTCCGTGTACTACAATGGCAATGTCCCTTTGCCAGGTCCTTAGAAAAGCAGAGTCCTCCTGCTGTAATCTTTATCGGACAAAATGTTTATATTATTTAGAGGCAGGCAGAAATTTCTTTTTACTGCTATAATTTGAAACAAAACAGTTGAAAACATGAGGATAAATATGAACATCTACTACGCGCCGATGGAGGGTATAACGCTCTACCCTCTCAGAAATATACACAGGGAGATTTTCGGAGACAGCATTGATAAGTACTTCACGCCGTTTCTGACCGCATCCCATACTTTCCACTTCAAGAACAGGGAAAAGAAAGATGTGCTCCCCGACAAAAATCCGGCATTTGATGATTATCCGAACCAGGTGCAGCCACAGATCATGGCCGGCAATGCCGAAAATTTCTTGTGGGCAGCGAAAGAAATGAAAAAACTCGGGTACAACGAGGTCAATTTAAACCTTGGCTGCCCAGCTCCAACGGTAGTCACAAGGCACAAAGGTGCCGGTCTTCTCACAGATCCCGATTATCTCGATGACATGCTGAAACAAATTTTCAGCGCCTCTTCGGAAAAAGAGCTTTTCCCCGAAATTTCGCTGAAAACAAGGCTTGGCTTCTCGGATCCCTCTGAAGCTGACAGGCTTATGGAAATCTATGCAAAGTATCCGGTAAAAGAGCTTATCATCCACGCCAGGGTCCGGGAGGACTTCTACAGCGGCAGTGCAAGACTTGAGGATTTCAAAAGAGCTGTCGGCATCTTCAGACAAAACGGCGGAAGCGCAGATATCTGCTATAACGGAAATATCGACAGTGTGGCAGATTATACTTCCATTCTTGAAAACCTCCAAAACAGAAGCGGTGACGGAGAATCAGTCGACGTTAACAGCATAATGATTGGACGGGGACTTTTATCAGATCCTTCTTTGGCGAGACAGATAAGAGCTGCAGCTGACGCTTCTTCGTCCACTACTTCATCTGCGCAAACGGACATAGCTGACGGCGCATCGCTTGCTCCCGAGGAACTTCGCACTTACCTGCGACGTCTCTACGAGGCTTATGCGGAGTACATCCCCGAAGACAGGAATGTCATCTTCAAGATGCTGGAGCACTGGGCCTTCCTTCATGTCCACTTCAAAGACTGCGACAGGCAGCTCAAAGCCATAAGAAAAAGCCGCAGCAAGGCGGAATACCATGCTGCGGTCAGTAATATCTTTGCAAATTGTGAGTTTATAAGCAGCGCCGGGGATCACTGATTCTTCATGCTGACTCTGCTCTTGGGAGGAACTGAAGTTGTGATGAAGGCGTTGGCACCGATCACGGTGTCTCTTCCGATTACAGTTTCTCCTCCGAGTATGGATGCTCCTGAATAAATGGTGACATTGTCCTCTATTGTGGGATGACGCTTTACGCCCTTGAGGCTCTGCCCTCCCCTTGTTGAGAGACCGCCGATTGTGACACCCTGATAGATCTTGACGTGCTCTCCGATAACGGAGGTCTCACCGATAACAATTCCTGTTCCGTGGTCTATCATGAAGTATTTTCCAATAGTGGCACCCGGGTGGATATCGATACCCGTCTTGGAATGAGCATATTCAGTCATCATCCTGGGGATGAGCGGCACCTTCAGAAGATATAGCTCATGAGCTATCCTGCTGATAGTGGCAGCTGTGAGTCCAGGATAAGAAAGAATGATCTCTCCCTTGGAGTAAGCCGCAGGGTCTCCGTCGTAGCATGCCTGAAGGTCTGTATCCACATACTCCCTGATCTTGGGAAGCTGCTTGAAGAACTCATGCGTTATGCGCCTTGCTCCGCAGTCCAGTGTCTCATCGGAAGCATCCTTGTATTCAGGGCTGTGATGGAAGGCAATTGCTATCTGCTTCTGCATGTTGTAAATGACGTCTTCAATCACAACTGCGATCCTGTTATTGTCGTTGTAACTCTTGTACACCTTGTCCCTGTAGTATCCGGGGTAGATGATCCTGATGAGCTTGATAACGATGTCTTTTACCGCATCCCTGTCGGGCTGGTTATAAACATCAAGCTGATCCACATCCCTTTCCTTCTCATAATCGGAAAGGATCAGATCAACAATCTCTTTTATCTCGTCCTTAAGTCCGGAAGTATTGCATTTCTTTTTATAGTCCATAGCTATTATCTCCAGATTTTATTCCCTAATAGTATAGCATATAGTCGGCTTAAAGATATGAAATCTCTTTATTTTTTACGATAAGAAAGGGCCGTGCATCAACTGATGCGCAGCCCTTTTGATTTCAGTAAGTTTTATCAGAACTTTCCGGCCTTTGCAGCTTCCTCGATAGAAACGGCTGTTGAAACAGTCATACCAACCATCGGGTTGTTACCTGCGCCGATAAGACCCATCATCTCAACGTGAGCGGGAACTGATGAAGATCCTGCGAACTGAGCATCTGAGTGCATACGT
>JAEEGF010455438.1_pt1 | contig 67700 bp, 42 predicted proteins | sample 9134171 | NCBI WGS metagenome assembly JAEEGF01 (sample SAMN16246542, study PRJNA631951) | gut metagenome | biome: gut microbiome; feature: rumen; material: AP-attached | host: Bos | place: Iran: Karaj | collected 2018-10 | reverse complement strand
CTTTTTCTGAAGATGACAGAATTACTGATATTGGTGGAGCTACAGACAATGTCATCTATGTCACCTACGATGTCAGTAACGCCATCGACATCCAGGGCGGTAAGACCTACCTGCTGAAGTACTTGGACGGAACATCCTTCAAGCAGGAAAACGGTAGCGACGGTGTCAACACCAATGCTACTAAACCCATGTATCCGTATAATAACGGTGACTTCAACCTGTATGTCTATGGCTTGAATGAGGATGGTTCCGACAAATTTGAGCAACAGATGTCCAGTGGTGCATCCACTCGAACTCGCTGGCTGTGGTATTTCGTCAGCAACCATAATGGTACGAACTTGACAGGCGACGCCATAGACCCTTATCATATCATTGTTAAGTCACGTCAGGAGCATAACTACAAAGTTGGTTCGGAAACTATCTATAACAATGCTTATTTGCGTACTTATAAACCTAACGACGATGTTGGTGTCATCACTGGTACCATCACGCAATTCGACCTTGTCACGGTCAGCGATCCAACCTTGAAGCCTACGGAATATATGCTCCTCGGTTCGGATATCAATCACCTGGTGTTGAAGACAGTTGATGCAATTGATGGTGCACAACAAAAAGTAGATAAGTTTGAGCAGTATTGGAAGAATAATCCTACCGTGCAGACCAAAGCTGAAATGCAAAACCCTGCTGCAGATAATTCAACGCTGAGAGCAATGGACTGGCACAGGTATGAGGCTTGGGCCTATGCTGCGAATTGGGGTTCGGATGCCAAGACAAAGACCCTCGCTAAAGGTAACCACTGGTTCCAGACTGTCAATATGGGCTCTGGTGAGTTCTCCGTTGACGAGGTCCTACTCGAGCCGCAGGTCATCCTTCTCGACCAGCACGGATGGGAGATTATGCGTGTGCCGATGTATGTTAACTTTGGTAAAGCTGGAGAAGCTGTCAACACTGCTGTGCTGACCAAGTACAACAGCCCAATGGTTGAGCAATACCAATGGTATCCTAAAGCGAATAAAGAGACAGGCTACCATAAATACGTCGTCAGCAATCAGGCGATTACCGTCTATGGTGCTGATGGAAAGGCTACCGAAGACGCCCCTTATACCCATAATTCCACGTCGCTTGCAGACATTCCTTACAACCACGCCCCTATTGACAACCAAATCGCCAAGGTCAAGACTGACTTCTACGTTACCTACACGGTAAAGAGCGACTATGCCGGTTCCTACGTAGGTGCAGCCACGGAAGGTGCTGTCAAGGCCTCCTCTTTCTTCTTGAAGCAGGGGGGCAAGTATGCCCAAAATAACAACAATGACATTGCTCTTGTCGATAAGCCATCTCTCACAGGTACGATACCCACTAACGTTCAGTGGAAGGTGAAGCCCAACTTCAACATTGATGAGGAGATGGGCTTTGAATATGGGACAGGTGACGAAAGTCAAGCAAGTATTGAAGCAGCCTACCTTGCTGCTGGCAAGAACGGTTTCGACCCATATAATGTACAGATTCAGAGTGTGTCGAATACAGCCCGTTACTTTACTGCCAACACCGGTAGTACGGTACTCGACCATGGCATTTGGAGAGGCTCATACACTGAGAGCCCGACCGTCTCCTTGAGAGAGATGTCGGTAGGTCATATCTCGGCAGATGGTTACGACCAAAGAACACTAGATATCACCAACACAACCTTTATGATAGTGGATGACGGCAATGGCAACATGCGTCTGATGCCCCGCTTTGACAATACGAAGGTCATGACCTCCTTCACCGGACTCTCCGACCAGTTGGCAGCTGCCGCTGCCGGCGACAAAGGTGAGGGCACACAGTCCTTGTACTTGGAACTGGTTCCCACGGTTGTCAGCAGTACGGATGAAATTCTGAGTATGAAGGGTTACTATATCCTGGCAGAGGAGTTTAACCTGAAAACCTCCCTTGGTTCCTCCAGCAACCCCTTTGAAGGAACCATCGATGGACAGTTGTACCATCAAACCTTCGACAAACCGTTGGTATTATATGCCAAGAATGCCACTATTCGCAATATCATCCTGACGGAATCCAATCTTAGCAGTGGTAACGAAGATGGACACCTTGGTGCCATCGCTTGCACAGCTCAGGGTAACACCCGCATTTACAACTGCGGCATCCTTGCCGGTAGTCTGTCCGAATCCGGCCACGTGGGTGGTATCGTGGGAATGCTGGACGACGATTCGCGTGTCATCAACTGCTACAGCTATGCCACTATCACAGGCGGCAATGATGTGGGCGGTATTGTGGGACACAACGACTATCTCTCTACAGCTTCCGACCTGCATACGATGGTGATGAACTGTGTGTTCTATGGTGACATCACTGCCGGTACAAACAAATCACCCGTCTATGGTGGACAGAATATCAACAACGTACACGGTGGTCTGAACACCTTTAACTACTATGCCTATGAGAAATTGCCCACAAGTCATATTACCGATAAAAAATATAATTGTGCCTTAGCAGTAGAGGATAAATACCTTACCCGTTTTGAAATCTATCGTCAGCTATTGAACAGCAACAGACGATTGGCCGCCTACTATGCAACTGATGATGCCAGCAAGGGGCAAGGCAAGGATAATGAGATGGCCAAGTGGGTGCTGGATAAGACCGTTGCACCTTATCCAATCTTGAAGGCACAAGACAACTATCCGTCTATCATCAACTATGACCCCATAAACACTTTTGATGCGGAAACGGGAGAAAATGTAACTCGCGAATCCATCACCAACACTGAGGAGAATCGTAATAAAGGTCGTAAGATTGGTGAGTTGACCGTGAATATCAGTGTGGGTTCAGGTGGTCCTACTGGTGCTGCCATCAAGGCGGGCATGTCGCAAATAACCCTTGTTCGTACCGATAAGGACTTCGATGACTACAATTATAACTTCGATAAGGTTCAGTTGCCATATTACAATGAGGTGGGTACGGGTAACTATACCACGGATTCTAATGGAAAGAGCAAAGTGGTTACTGGTTGGAAGATTACCGGAATGTCTAAAGATGGCTCAGCTCATTTTGACACTGGCGACAAGTGGGGCGGTTACAATTTCGCTGATCGTAATAGTACAGATAAGGATTTGTTTGGTACGAGTGGCCGTGTGTTCTCACAGGGTGCCTACTTCGATGTACCTTATGGGGTGACCTCTATTACCATTGAACCGTATTGGGGCACAGCAGCCTTCCTTGCAGACGAACGTTTGGATGTGGTGTATAATACCAGCTATGGTGCTCAAAGTGTTTCCCAGTTACCGAAGACATTCAGTAATGGAAAGATAAAGATTGACGGTACAGAGCAAACGGTACATACTTCTATTAGCAATGCACTGAATTCGCTCAGCGGAGCTACGGTCTATGACAATGCAGTGGTGCTGGTGGGCAACTATCATCTGAACACTTCGCCTTCCACCGATGGTAGCAAGAAACTGACAATCATGTCCATTGACTTGGACGAAGACAACGAGCCGGACTACAGTCTGATCAATCACCATAAAGACCGTTATGCCGTTTGCCCCATTCGTTTCGATTTCCTAAACGTGCCGGGTACGGCCCAGGCTCAAAAGCCTAATGGTGCAAATGATTTGTGTAATGTGAGTATCTTCAGAACCAAAGGCTGGTTCGAGATTACCAATACCACATTGATTTATTTCTCTCAGTTTGAATATGAGAACAAGGGCTACGGTAGCTCTGGCGTTTCTGCTACTTTCAATGACATGCAAGATAAGCCGCTTATCCTCCTTGGTGGCGTGTTCGACCAGTTCGTATCTACCCAGAATTGTGTGGTGGAAGGAAAAACTCAATATATCCATGTGGGTGGCAACGCATGGTTCCATGAATTCGGATTGGGCACGCACAGTGATGGCGCCTATTCTACACCTCATCCGCCCGTGTCTGTTACCGGTGGCGACTATGACGGCTTCTACCTCACGGGAACCTATAACCAGGATGCCGCGGTAAGAACCGACAATGCCGAATGTTATATCAGCGGCGGTCACTTCGTGGAGGCTGCAGGTGCCGCCCAGGAAGCCATCGACGGTAATGTTCGTTGGCTAATCTATGATGCCGATATCGAAAATTTCTTTGGTGGTGGCGTGAATGCAGCCAAACCCATCACGGGCAATGTCCTCGTTGATATTTTCAACAGCCATGTGGGTACATATTGCGGTGGTCCGAAGTTCGGTGACATGCAGACTGACAAGACCGTAACGACCAATGCCGAGGGATGTACTTTCACCAAGTATTTCGGTGGCGGATATGGCGGCACATCCTATTCCAGAAAGAAATATTATGACGTAGCGAATCCTTCATCTAGTAACTGGAACACATGGACAGGTAAATATACCAATGACCGTGGCAAATACTTTGACGGTACTACGACCAACTCAAAAGAGGGTGGTGGTAATGACGCGCAATATGGTAAGAAAGGTCCTGGTGTAGCCACCGACGTTGACTATGAGTTCTTTGTATGGAGTAAAGGTAATGTGGGTGGTCGTTTCTTCGTGAAGTTTGCTTCATTTACGTTGGCCACATGCAACGATGTGTCTTCCTCGTTGAAGAGTTGTCATGTCATAGAGAATTTCTATGGTGGCGGTAGTTTGGGAAAGGTCGCAGGTAAGGCCACATCGGTGCTTGACGATTGCACGGTGGATGGTAACGTGTTTGGCGGTGGTTATTCTGCTACACTGCCGAAGGTTCTCGTCAGAAAAGCTCCTTGCTTTACGACTAATCCTAACATTAATAAAACGTCTGGTATGTTCGAGCCTGCCACATGGTCGGGAACTGATGTCTATGAATGGAAGCAGGTTGAGAGTCTGCCTGCGAATGGCGCTGCCGGAATGGCTACTGTCGAAGGAAAGAATTATCTCTACACCGATGTGGATTTGACAGTTCTCGGTCAGGTTGGCAATACCGACCTGACGATCAAGGGCAACACGCTGGTTAAAGGTAATATCTTCAAGTACGACGATGATGGCAAGGTGGTCAAGGACGGTGCAGGTAACAATGTCGTTCTGGAAACATCTGGTGGTGTGTTCGGTGGCGGCGATGAGTCGGCGGTGAATCACAGCACACAGGTGACCGTTGAGGAAACCGTTGTCAATGAAGTTCACAACAAACCAGTAGTGCTGAACGTCTTTGGTGGTGGTAATACTGCTGACGTGGTCGAAAATACCATTGTTACGATTACCGGTGGAACCATAGGTAATGGAGATGCAAGTGATACGAATGGTAATGTCTATGGTGGCGGTAAGGGTTCGACGACAGTAGTTGGCGGCAATGTGACCGTAAACCTCGGTACGAAGACGGGTGAGGAAGCCCCCTATACCTACACGGGAACGGGTCTTGTGAAGCACAATGTCTATGGCGGTTCGGCGCTCGGTGCCGTGAATACGACCCAGAATGCCTCTAGCGGATATGATAAGGTGACCAAAGTCAACATCTACAGTGGTACCGTGAATGGTAGCGTCTTCGGTGGTGGCTTGGGTCAGACTTCACCCAGTGCCATCGTGGCTCAGAACTTCGGCAACACTTTCGTAACTGTGGAGAACAGCAACAATGCCAACGCCCTCGTGAAAACCGCTGTATATGGCGGTGCCAACAAGAATGGCGTGATGAAAGCAAATACCACAATGACCCTTCTCGGTGGTACCATAGGTACAGCACCCGCGACAGCTACGAACATCGCCAATACTGTATTCGGTGGTGGCTATGGTCAGCCTACGCTCGTAGAAGGTAATGTCAATGTGAATATCGGTACTGCAACAACTACAGGTGAACCATCCACGACTACATACGCAGGCAATGCTGTGGTTTATGGTAGCGTATATGGTGGTTCTGCATTGGGAGGCGTGAATGTTGATGAGGAACTTGCTGACCAGACTGATAAGGCAGTCAATGTTAATTTGTACGGCGGCACCATCAATGGTAATGTCTTTGGTGGCGGCTTAGGACAGAGGAATGGCGTGAACGGTGCGACCAGTGATGTCGCTGCCCGCGTGGGCGGTGGTGTACAGGTGTTGCTTGACGGTGCAAAGCTGATCCCCCTGCATCTTGGCACAAAGACGGAATCCAATGATGACCGCACGTTTGTGTCCGGTCAGATCTTCGGTGCCAACAACCTGAACGGTTCGCCAAAGGGTCATGTGAAGGTGCATGTAAAGCGGACGATGGGTAGCACGAAGGACACTGAGGTCGCACGCGACAATAGGCCAGTTGTCACTCCTCCTGCCACATACGGCTACGACGTGGCCGCTGTCTATGGTGGTGGAAACAAAGCGAACTACGAACCGACCAATGCTGCTACCGAGTTTGCAGAAGTGCTGATTGAAGGTTGCGACTTGACTAGTATAGAGTATGTCTATGGCGGTGGTAATGCTGCTGCTGTACCCGCTACGGATGTCACCATATTGGGAGACTATATCATCAACTACGTGTTTGGCGGTGGTAACGGTAAGAGTACAACTGATGCTCCCAACAACCCAGGTGCAGATGTGGGTGTCAACAACCAGACGGCGTATGCTGCAGACCCAGCCACAGGCACCTACGGTACAGGTAAGGCCATAACCAAACTTGTCGGCGGACATATCATATATGTCTTTGGTGGTAGTAATACAAAGGGTAATGTACGTGGCGGTACTTCGGTGACGATGCCCGAGAAAGATCCCACTTATACTGCATACGGCGATGGTTGTTGTGACGTTCGCGACATCAAGGAAATCTATGGAGCAGGTAATGAGGCTGAGCAGGACGGTGCTGTGACTATGATTGTGGGTTGTGTGGACAACATGGACTATGTCTATGGTGGTGCCCGCAATGCCAACGTGAAAGGAGGCGTAGATTTGGTGGTCACCAGTGGACACTTCAAGGGTGTTTATGGCGGTAATGATACTAGCGGCACCATCCAAGGCCCCATCACCGTCACTGTCGAGGAGACAGGATGTAAGCCATTGGTCATCGACAACCTCTACCTGGGTGGTAAGGATGCCGCCTACTCGGTATATGGATATTATACAGATACAGAAGATGGTAATAAACTGAAACCCAGAAGTTCACTTACAGATCATACCGAAACGGCGATTGGCGCTCCCACGACTCCTTATTCAGAATCACAGTGGTATAGAGACCCCATTCTGAACATAGTTTCCTGTACGAGAATCGGAAAAGAATCTGGCGACGACTTAGGTGGCGCATTCGGCGGCGGTTATGGTGCAGGTGCAACGATGTACGGGAGTCCCACGACGAACATAAACATGATTCCGGGTAAGTATGCCGAGGATGTGGACAGTAACGGTGATGGAGTGAATGACAGCAAAGCCTTAGGTGTCATCAGGAATGTCTATGGTGGCGGTGAACAGGCAAACGTTGTTGGTAATACTGCTGTCAATATCTGTACAGCAGAGACTGTCACCGTGCGCACTGAGATGGGTGCCCCTGTTACTAACGAGCCAACAGCCGTGCAAGGAGCATTGATTACAGAAAACGTCTTCGGTGCAGGTAAGGGTAAGACCGCAGACGTCAATTCTGCTTTGGTTACAGGAAACACCACGATAACGATGGCCAAAGGCTCTGTGACAAAGAGCGTCTATGGCGGTGGTCAGCTGTCGCAGGTGGGCGGCAACACGACGATTACAATCCGCGGCGGTACTATCGGTAAGGATAGAGAAGAAACTTCGACTCCGGGAGAATATAAATACTACGGCGGTGCTGAGTATGGTAACGTCTATGGTGCCGGTCTCGGTAGCGAATCGGGTGTAGGTTTCGGACTTGTGAAGGGTAATACCAACATTACGATCCAGAACGCAGTGGCCGATGCCGCTTGGGTAGCTGCGCATCCGGATGCTGGCAAGGCAGAAGGTGATATTCTGACTACACCCATCATCTACCATAATATATATGGTGGCGGTGCATTGGCGTCGGTGGGAACATATACCTATGACGAATCAAACGTTATCACAGGTCGCACCTCTGGCGGTACGGCTACCATCACCATCACAGGTGGTACCATCGGTACAGACGGTCATAACAACGGTATGGTGTTTGGCTCTTCACGAGGCGATATTGACGATCCTGCGTCGATTCACGACAAGTTGGCATGGGTTTATGACACTGACGTCACAATTGGTGCGAACGGCGCTGCGACTGGTCCAACTCTCCATGGCTCGCTCTATGGTGGCGGTGAGAACGGTCATGTCTATAACGATGCCTCTGTGATTATGTATAGTGGTACTGTTGGTAATCCGGCAGAATACTATGCATATCGCGGCAATGTTTATGGTGCTGGATGCGGTACGGATATGTATTATTCCACAGGTACAGAAACCCATAATGGCAATGGCGACAAATACAATCCTAATGCGGGTATTGTACGTCACAATGCTACAGTCGTCATCAATGGTGGTAATGTGGCTAACAACGTCTATGGTGCTGGTTCCATGGGTAAAGTTCTGCTGGGCAGTACGTCCGTCACCATCAATACCGATGGTGCCATCGGTGTCGATGGCAACCATGATGACGGTAACGTCTATGGTGCAGCCCGTGGTGAACTGGATTTGACAGGCAAAATCCCTGATGGAGATGATGTTATTGATTATTCCTCTGTAGTGAATTCCAACGTGACCATCACAAAGGGTACTGTCAAAGGTAGTGTCTATGGCGGCGGTAAGGCTGGTGTTGTCAATGGTGCAGTCACTGTTCAACTCAATGGCGGTACGGTACTGCACGATGCCTACGGTGGTGGTGCACTGGCAAAGACCAATACGGCATATGCTGCTGGTTCAGCCCCTGCTAATACTTATGTCACTGCCGTTAATCTGGCAGGAACTACGGTGACGGGCGACCTATATGGTGGCGGTCTGGGCGATTTAGCTTCTCAGGGCGATGGCCACACTAATGTTGCTGCCGACGTGAATGGTCCTGTGACGGTCACTGTTTCCAATGGTAAGGCTACGAATGTCTTTGGTTGTAACAATCTTAATGGTTCGCCGAAGAGCACGGTGACTGTCAATGTCACAGGCACCGCAGAAGTGGAAAGTGGCAGTGCTATCAGCAATGTCTATGGTGGCGGTAACCTTGCTGCTTACACCGGCAATCCGACGGTCTCTGTCTCTGGCGGTACGGTGACCAATGTTTATGGCGGCGGTCTCGGTTCGACGGCTATTGTGACAGGTAATACCTCTGTTACCATCTCCGGAGGCACCATCAAGAATGACGTCTATGGCGGCGGCAGTCAGGCCGATGTCACGGGCAATGTGAATGTGGTGGTGTCGGGTGGTACGGTCACCAACGATGTTTATGGCGGCGGTGCATTGGCCAATACGAATACTGCGAACTGGAATGGTGATGGTAGTTTGGAGTATGTTGAAGTTACAGGTCTTGTGGGGACAACCTACAGGGTTAAAGAAGTGTTCGAAGGAGCCGATGTTACAGGTCTATATACATACGATAGCAGTTCGGGAAATTATGTTTCAGCAACAGGTACAGCAGTATTGGGAACCACGTATTATGAGCGTCTTAGCGGTACACCCGTAGCAGGTTATTATAAGGATGCCTCAGGAAACGAAATGTACAACAAGGCAACAGACATTGCTGTAGAGGGTAAGAGTTATTATAAGAAAAAGGTTAAGGGTTCATGGGTTTCCACGCCTCCTGTCAACAATACTGATTATTATACTACCACAGTCAGCCTGACTGGCGGACTCATCGGTAATGCCTACGGTGGTGGATTGGGCCGTCAGGCTGCAGATGCAAAACCAGCTGTTGGCACAGAAGGTGAAGACGGTTATGTTCCGGCTCAGCCGGCAGTTTCAGCTATTGCTGCCAATGTCTATGGCGATGTTACTATAACCGTTAATGAGGGTGTAGATGACCTGACGAAAGGTGTGACATTCGTCCAAAGGTTGGAGCAGCCTGTTATTGGTGGTGTCCAAGTTATTACTCCCACCTCCGGTCGTGTATTCGGCTGTAACAATCACAATGGCACGCCAACGGGCAATGTGGAGGTTCATGTCTATTCAACCCGACAGGTTGACGATGATTTCAAGATCATTGCAGGACATGGTTCCAGCGAAAGGAAATATACGTATGAGATTCAGTCCGTTTACGGCGGTGGTAACCAGGCCGACTACTTACCAGCCGAAGGAAAGAAGAGCAGAGTGATTATTGAGGGTTGCGAAGATACCAGTATCGAAAAAGTCTATGGCGGTGGCAACTCGGCCGTGGTACCAGAGACCGATGTCTTAATCAAAGGATCATACGACATAGGTTACGCCTTTGGTGGCGGTAATGGTGACAAGCCCATCAAGAAGGCCGACGGCAAATGGTATGAGAACGAAGGAGCCATCGTCATCGGTTTGGCCAAGATTGAGTGTCAAGGTGGAAAGATCGGTCAGGTTTTTGGTGGCGGTGATTCCAAGGGCAGTTGCGGTAATACCAATGCAGTTACTGCAGAAATGAAAGATGAACATGGTAATCCATTATGTCCATTACGCATCACCCGACTCTACGGTGCAGGCAACAAGGGCGATGTCGCTGCCGTCAATATTGTCTTGGCTGCATGTTCTGGCGAGGCCATTGAATATGTTCACGGTGGCTCCTATAATGCCCATGTCACTGGCGATGTGCATTTGACTATCACCAGCGGTATTCTGAAGAATGTGTATGGCGGCAACGATGCCCGAGGTGGCATTGGCGGCAACATTATTGTCGATATTGAAGAGACCAATGGCTGTAACCCCATCATCATCCAGAATCTGGTGGGTGGCGGCAATGAAGCTCCCTATCCTGGCACGCACATCGTTGATGGCGAAGAGGTACCGTATACCACCCGTGGTCAAATTACGGTGAATGTTAAGTCGGCTACCCGTATTGACAATATCTATGGTGGTTGCTTCAAGTCTGAGGCCAATGCTAACACGGAGGTGAACATCAACATGATAAAAGGCTTTAAAGCTGGGAAGACAGTTACGATTCCCAAGGAGTTTAGCTATATTCCAAATATTTCTAATGTTACCTCTGTTGATAGCAAAACCATTAGTTGTAAGATTGATGATGCCATCGGAACCATTGGTGATGTCTTTGGCGGAGGCAATCAAGGTATAGTCAGGGGAAATACGGTTGTCAACATTGGTTCGTCTAATAAAGTATCCATCATGGAGCGAGACGCGGATTCAGCAACAGAGAATTATGGAGGAAATATCAAGGCTGAAGGTGGTGGGGTCATCGATGCAGAGAATGGTTCGAATATTACAGATAAGACAATTCTCTACAAAGACATCACCGATAATGCTTCTTTTGTCAGCGGTGCGAAGATTACGGGTAGCGTCTATGGCGGCGGCAACCTGGCCGATGTAAGTATATATACTAAGAAAGAAACTGTAAGTGGAGTAGAAACAGATGTTGAATATGGTGGTAATACCCAAGTTAACATCTGTGCCAAGCTTAATGGCTCAGGTTATGATGCTGTAGCAAAAGGAGCCGAAATTGTCACCATCGCCGGTAATGTGTTCGGTGGCGGCAAGGGTGATGACGATACCTTCGAATGTGAGAAAGCCATGGTGGGAAAAGATGGCAATAGCGCGGGCGTCGCCAATCCCGATGGCAAGGGAACGTTTGTTCGCATTGGTAATGGCACGGTGAAAGGTAATGTCTATGGCGGCGGTGAGATAGGCCGCGTGGAATGGAGCACGGCTGTGACGATAGGTCTCACCTCTGGAGCTGCCAGTGCACCAGTGATTAGAGGTAGCGTGTTCGGTGCCGGTCAGGGTGTCTATACTCATGGTTACTCAGGTTTGGTGCGTGGCAACAGTGCGGTCACCATTCAGGCTAATGCCACGGTAGGCCAAAGCGTCTATGGCGGCGGCGAGAAAGCAACGGTGGGCAGATATAATGTCGTTGGTGGCATACCGACAACACCGGTAAGTGGTGGTAATTGTACTGTTATCGTTCAGGGCAATGCAGAGATCGGTCCTGACAACATGCAGATGCCTACTTTCAACGGAAATGTCTTTGGTGCCGGCAAGGGAGTCGTGGCTTATGAAGGAATTACTGGCACTCCATGGGGTATGAAACCTGGCGGTCCGGTGTATTATAATGATGAGAAAGCTTACCTTGGTCATCTTGAGACGTTGGGCTTAGCCAGCTATACCGATGTGACCATCGCTGGCAACGCTTTCGTCAAGGGTTCCGTCTATGGCGGTGCCGAGAATGGCTATGTACAGGCCGATACGCATGTAAAGATTCAGGGTGGCCAGATCGGTTGTGGCAAGAACAGAACTAATCGTCATGTGGTTGATATCCCAACGGTGTGGGACGCTGATTATACACCAACAGATGGGAACGACTTGGAATGTGCCAGCTGGGATTATCATGCACCATACGCGCCATACGATTACTACGCAAAATATGAGTCAGACGGTAAATATTATTATGATGAGGGGCATGAAGAATATGCTGAGGGTGGTGCAAATATCGGAACTGATGGTCACACTTATTATGGCAATGTGTTTGGCGGTGGTAGCGGTGTTAAGCCGTATGCTCCAGGCAAATGGCACCGTGAGGCAGGTTCTGTAGGTGGTAACACTCAGGTGGATATCTCAGGCGGACATATCTTGACATCTGTCTATGGCGGCAACGAGCAGACCGATGTCGGTTCATACGATGATGATGAGAACGGAGTGCCCATAGTTCCTAAGTCAGGAGGCAAGTGTACCATCAATATGGTGGGCGGTACGCTTGGTGTACCAAGAACATTGGCTCAGATTGCTGCACACCCTGTGACCTGCTATCTCTTCGGTTCTGGTAAGGGTGACCAGCGCGTTCTCTTCAATACCTGGACCAATGTCAGAGAGACAGAAGTAAACATCTCAGGTAGCGCCCGTATATATGGCTCTACGTTCGGTGGCGGTGAGGATGGTCACGTGCTCGAAAATGCTGTTACCAACATTGGTGGCACTGTAAAAATAGACCTCAATGGCGACGGCGATATGGACGACTCGGGTGAGACGTTCACAGCCGACGTAGATAAACTGAAGATTGGCACTTGGGGCACGTCTTACGTTGATGGCAACGTCTTCGGTGGCGGTCGTGGATTCTCAGGTGAAGCACTGACAGCCGGTACAGTTGGTGGTAATGTGACGGTGAACATCAGCGGCGGCACCATGCTCGGTTCCATCTATGGTGGTGGTCGTCTGGCATCGGTGGGAACCTATTTCACAGACCCAGATGATGCCGAATATGGACAACTGAAAGAAGATGGAGGCGGTAAAACATATGGTCACATTAAGGTCAACATCAGTGGCGGTACCATTGGTAAGGAAGGAGCTACTGGCGACGGCGCTAAGTACTGTGGCAACGTCTATGGCGGTAGCATGGGACGTCTTACACTACAGGATGAAACAACGAACCCCTTATGGCCCGAGTTGGCAGAGTCGAAGACCTCAGAGGTGAACATCACTGGCAGTAGCACTACGATCTATCGCAATGTCTATGGCGGTGGTGAGTTTGGTACCGTGCGTGAAGATGCTTATGTCACTATTGGCGGCACCCTCGTTGGCACCACCCCCACCATTGATAGTCCAAGCACAGCTCCTCATATCCATGGAAGCGTCTATGGCGGTGGCTACGGCAGTGCCAAGACAGATCCGACACCCATCACGGTTCATTGGAACAACACGGATATAGATTATGTCTTCACCCCATTGCAATGGGCTGGTATGGTGGGTGGTAACACTACTGTCAGCATCTTTGGCGGTACCGTGGGTAAGAGCGTCTATGGCGGTGGTGAACTGGCCAGCGTGGGTGTCATTAACTATCAAGTTGATGCCAATGCAAGTGGTGCACCTACAGGTGTAGAGGGAAAATATTATCCAAACATCAAGAAGCATGACAGTCAGACATCCGATGGCAAGACCTTCTATGACTTCGGTCTCAGTTGGCCGTATGAGTTCAAGTATATCCCTTGCAAGCCTGGTACTGAAGCTGTAGGTGGTCTTGCAACGGTGAACGTGGCAGGTGGCACTGTTTCTGAATGGGTATTTGGCGGTGGAAAAGGCCAGGTGGCTTTTGGAACTACAGATGACATCACCGAACAGCGCTATACGGAGGCCTTCTGTGCCAACGTCCGTGAAACCCAAGTCACGATAGGTACAAATATTGCAGGACCAACGATTGGTCAGTCCGTGTATGGCGGTGCAGAGAACGGCCATGTCTATGAGAATGCCAGCGTCACCATCAACAAAGGTACGATTGAGCATAGCCTATTTGGTGGCGGTAAGGGTGACGGATTATTCACTACGACATTGTTGGATACCTCAGGAGAAGGCAGTTCTACAGCTCAAGTTTACAGCTGGACGGCCGGTAAGGTCTATGGAAACACCTCCGTTACTATGAATGATGGTACTGTAGGTTGGTTTATCTATGGTGGCGGTAATATGGGCTCTGTGGGTAAGGGTAACTATACTGGCGGTTCGGATGACTATTCCATTGGAGGCTATGGCGAATTGCCGTCTTCTACAGATGGTGCGATTTGGACTGCAAGCCCGGCAGCAGGAACCTATGCCTACTACTTCCAGAACAGTGGTACGGCTACGGTGAATATCTATGGTGGTACAGTAGGGGCCATAGATGCTGGCGATGATTCTGCTAATCAGGGTGATGGTATCCCCTACGGTTCTGTCTTTGGCGGCAGCCGTGGTAAGGCAGCCAAGTCCACTACTAATTCTCCCCGCTACAAATACGTGCCGGACTTTTTCTTGGGCTATGTGAACAAGGCGAAAATTAAGATTGGTAAAACACTTGGTGACTTCTCTGGTGAAAACGCTGCAGCAGACTTTGCTGCCTATACTGGTCCCACCATCTATGGCTCTGTCTATGGTGGTGGTCAGGACGGTCATGTGCGTAATAGTACTGAGGTGACGATTAACAAGGGTTCTATTCCTGGCCAGACGGGCGACGCACTAGGTCGAGCTGGTCATGTGTTCGGTGCTGGTTCGGGTATCGGAAAATATACGGATGGTGGTAGCTATTGCAACAGTTCTTCCGGCTCTGTCACATGTACAACTCAGATTGACGTGAAAGATGGTGCTATAGCCGGTAGCGTCTATGGTGGCGGTGCATTGGCATCTGTAGGTCCCCGTAATACAGGTGAGAATGAACAGAAAGAAAAAACGGAATCGAGCACCCATGCTTCCATCTCACACAATAAGGTAACGATAGAGGGTGGTAGTATCGGCGGCAGCGTATATGGTGCCAGCCGTGGTCCTGGTTCTACCATGTTCCCAAGTACGTTCTCTGGTATTGGTTCTGAAACTGGTCAATATGATCCGACAAAGTTTGCAACCAGTATCTGGACTGAAGTGAAAGTGAAAGGTGGCACTATCGGTGGTAGTGTCTATGGTGGTGGCGAGATGGGTCAGGTCAAGGAGAGTACCGAAGTCCACCTGACCGGCGGCTCTATTGCTTACGATGCCTACGGCGGCGGTAAGGGTACAAGAGGTACTTATGCCATCGCTGCTGACGTGGGTGGAAACACGCTCGTAGAATTGAACGAGGGCAAGAGAGGTACGGACAAGGGCTGTAGTTTGCAACGCATATTTGGCTGTAACGATCTGAACGGCACGCCGAGAGGCCACGTGAAGGTGCATGTGCATGCTACGCAGCATAAGGACAAGGACGTGATTAATGACCTTTCAGATGGTGCTGCTGCAAGCCGCAAGAAATACGAAAAGTTCAGCAACGTCTCCGGCTATTCTATCACCGATTATGCCGGACTGGTCACGCTGGCCCAAACATATAATGTTGATGTGTCATCTTGGACTCCGACTCTCGAAAGTTCTACAGCTACAGACACTGAAAAGGAAAATGACCTTAAGGCGATGGAAGAAGCTGTGGAGCGTGCCGAATTGGTGTACTTTGCCGACCCCACCAGATTAAATGTTAACCTTGACGGCCTTTCAGAAATAGAGGACATCCGTAATGCTGTGGCCAACAAGAAATATGATGTCGAAGCTGTCTATGGCGGTGGTAATCTGGCTCTATACCAGCCTTATGGACCAAAACGCGATGGAACAGCAGCAGACTATAAGGCAACTACGGAGAATGTCGAGGTGATTATCGAGGGTTGTGAACTGACCAGCATCAAACAGGTGTATGGCGGCGGTAATGCAGCTCCAACACCAGCCAACAAGTTAGATGTCCTTGGTACGTATGAGATTGATGAACTCTTCGGTGGTGGTAACGGTAAAGACCCATACCAGAAGATTGAGGATAACAATAAATGGTATGGCAACCCTGGTGCCAACGTGGGTTACTACGACTATATGGAATATGTCACAAATGAAGCCGGCGTATCCGATGGTGAATTAGCAACAACGGCATTCAAACCTACGGAAAAGTCCGATGCCACGCAACCGGCATACCGCGAGGCTAACTACTGGTATGGCACGGGCATAGCTGAGACCAATATCATTGGCGGACGTGTCCACAACGTTTATGGTGGCAGTAACAAGTCGGGTAACATCCGAACGCTGGCATTGTCGGTATTCGAGACATCCACTGAATGTCCTGTGGTGATTGATAAATCATACGGAGCAGGAAAGGATGCCAAGATCGACGGCGAGGCTCGTGTGCAGATGAACTGCGTAGATTATATGGGTACACTCTTCGGAGGCTCCACCAATGCCGATGTTAACAGCAATGTGAACCTGACAGTTACCAATGGACTCTTCGGTGCGGTCTATGGCGGTAATGATACCAGTGGAAATATCTACGGTTCTATCACCGTAACTGTCAAGGAGTCTGGCTGCAAACCTATCGTTATCGGCAAACTGTATGGTGGTGGCTATAAGGCTGGCTACTCTATTTACGGCTATTATAATGATGGCACAGAGCAATCACCTAATTGGAAACCAAGGACAAAAGCTCAGTTTGAGACGGATAGAGCAAACGCTTTAAGCGGTTTGGGTGAAAATCCAACCCAACAGGCTATCGACAACGCTTTGCTTGCAGTAGGTCTCTATGGTTTCCCAAAGGCCGATCCGCAAATCAATGTCATCTCGGCCACAAAGATTGGCAACATCTACGGTGGCGGCAATGAGGCAGTCGTCATAGGCAGTCCTCACGTCAATGTGAACATGGAACAGGGACGCATAGCCGCACAATATGTGGATGAGTCATTTAGTAAGAGTGACGGTAAGTTTACCAAAAACGAACACACTGTAACAGAACACGGTACAACCTATACGTATAAGGTTGAAGGCTTTGAGACTGTGGCAGGCTCCACGAATGGTAATGCCATTCTCGCTCTCGGCACCATCGACAATGTCTTTGGCGGCGGTTATAAAGCCGATGTCAAGGGCGATACGTATGTGGAGATTGGCACTGGCGAGTGGCTGAACGCCTCGAGACAGCGTGAGACGGTGGGTACAACCTCTACTATCACCACAACTACAAAGTTCATATACGATGAAAATGCTCATGCCTGGAAGACTGAGGCCGGAGAAACCATTTCTACCAAACCCATTCCGTCTCGCAATGCTGCTACGATTACAGGTAACGTATTCGGTGGCGGTCAGGGTGAAGCCCTTGAGAGTGGCGATCGTGCCTTCTATTGTGAGTCTGCTATGGTAGGTGTTGATGACGAAGGCCTTACAAACCCGGAAGGTGGAACGAGTGTTGTCATCGCTAATGGTACCGTGGGTACTCTTGATGCAGGAAACCTTGTAGCAGGTACCGGTAATGTCTATGGTGGTGGTGAGATTGGCCGTGTAGAAAAGAATACGGTGGTCACTATCGGTGAGGCACCAGTGGACGGCGCAACAGATTATAATGCCAAATTTACTCCTATTGTAAGAGGTCGTGTATTCGGTGCCGGTAAGGGTGTACCGACACATGGCTACTCGGCTCTGGTACGCGGTAACAGTACTGTAACCATCCAGGGTCTTGCAAAGGTTGGAGAAAGTGTCTATGGCGGTGGCGAGATTGCGTCTGTAGGTAGATATAATGTCGGTGCTGACGGAATACCAACCTCATTGGTAAGTGAAACGAGTGGTAACTGTTTTGTTAGTGTCCGTGACAATGCTGAAATCGGTCCTAATAATATGACGATGTTCCATGTTGATAATGAAGGAAATATTGTTGATAATGATCAGCCCGATAACTCTGGCCACGTCTTTGGTGCTGGTAAGGGTGCTATGCCTGGAAATTATACTACGGCAAAACACATGACGAATACCAATACGATGGTGACAGGCTTTGCTTCTGAAGAACTCTACCTTAAATTCATAGAGTCATTGGGCTTGGCTACTCAGACAGAGGTGACTATAGGTGGAAACGCCTTCGTCAAGGGTGATGTCTTTGGTGGTGCTGAGCAAGGATTCGTGCAGCACGATACAAAGGTAACCATAGAAGGTAATTGCCAGATTGGTAATGGCTATGCTCAGATGGATGATGACGGTAAATATCTGGATGAGTTAACGACTCCAGTTAATCACATCGCCATCAATCGTCGATATTCAAAAGATGAGTGGGAGGCTGGACATTTGATTACCGTTGATACGGATCCTACTGCATTGAAGACTTTGGCGCGGACTTATTATAAGTCGTCTCTGCCCGAGTGTGCGAGCTGGAAGTATAAATGGCCATATAGCGTCCACGATGTATATGCCGACGAATACGAGTCCAAGGGTGGCGCACTGACTGCATTCAACGGCAGTACCTTCTATGGTAATGTCTTCGGTGGCGGATCCGGATATTTCCCATACGCCGCAGGTAAATGGCATTGGAAGGCTGGTGATGTTGGTGGCAATACCGTAGTAGATATCAAGGGTGGCCATATCCTGACCAATGTCTATGGCGGTAATGAGTTGACCAATGTCGGTAGAGATGACGATGCTACTACTGGCAAAACCACTGGTAAGTGTACTGTCAATATGTCGGGTGGTACCATCGGTGTACCTCGTACCCTGGGGCAGATTACTGCGCACCCAGTGACTTGCTATCTGTTTGGTGCCGGTAAGGGTGATCCACGTGTATTGTTCAACAAGCAGACCAATGTGAAGAACGTTGAAGTCAACATTACAGGAGGATGGATTTATGGTTCAGCCTTTGGCGGTGGTGAGGATGGTCATGTGTTGCGTGATGTAACGATGAATATCAGCAGCCCAGCCTTTGAAGGTACACCTGCTTATGCTGACTATTATGCAGGCCGTGCTACTAAGATTGGTACCTGGGGAACCTCCTATGTGGATGGTAACATCTTCGGTGGCGGTCGTGGATTCGCTGGCGATGCCTATACTGCAGGTAACATAGCTGGTTCGGTGACACTAGACATTACAGGCGGCGAGATGTTGGGTTCTGTCTATGGCGGCGGTCGTCTGGGGTCTGTGGGCTACGGACTGTATGAGGCTACAGAGACAGAGAAAGCAACTGGTCATAAGATGTATGGAGAAATGCAGGACGATGGCTACGAAGACTGGTATAAGGAGAATACTTCTTATACACGTAAAGCCGACGCAACTTTCAAGCGTGGTCATGTAGAAATAACCATCAGCGGTGGTACCATAGGTAATAATCATGAGTATATCATGCCTAATGCCACGAACATTGCGGCTGTAAATTCGGCATTAAGTACTTCTTTAAACACAGACTTCACAAAATGGAATGCTGAAAACTGGACGATTTGGCAGAATTATTACAAGGTGCCCAGTACCACCTATGATACCTCTGACGGAAAACTGCACCATACAAGAGGTGGTAACGTCTATGCCGGTGGTATGGGACGTCGTCTGAATCTGAATGGTCAGGTCATCTCAGTGGAAAGAGAAGGCATCAACTGGCTTAAGCTGGGTAATGTCAAGAGTACCAAGCTGACTATCACCGGCGGTACCATCAAGAGTAATGTCTATGGTGGTGGCGAGTATGGTGCTGTGCAAGGCAACCACAACGTGCTTGATGGTGAAGGCAATCCCATCAAAATAAATAATAAAAATGTGGTCGCAGGTACCGAAATTATCATCACTGGTGGCACCATCGGTACTGATATTATAGGCGAAAGTGCTTCAGACGTGAAATACACCTATGGTAGTGTCTTTGGCGGCGGTACAGGTACAACAGACGATGTCGTACTCACTGATCCTGTTGCCAAGGCTGATACGTTGGGAGCTTATGTTGCTGACAGTACGAGGATAACGTTGACAAACGCTATCGTGAAAGCCAGTGTCTATGGCGGTGGCGAGCTGGGCGCTGTGGGTGGTAGCACCCATGTCAATATCAGCGGAACTTCCGAGATAGGACGCAACGAGGTACGGCCAATGAGTGACTCAAATCCTGGCTACGTGATGTTCGGTAGCTGGCGTATGGGTAACGTCTATGGCGGTGGCCGTGGCAGTGAGAAGGCTGCTATTGCCGGTTTGGTGAAGGGTAATACCAACATCCTCATCAGTGGCGGTAACGTATACCATAACGTCTATGGTGGCGGTGCCCTTGGTTCTGTCGGTACATTCTTTGTATCTGGAGCTGATCCTTCCGACGGCGGAACACCGCAGGGGAACATACCTGTAGGTGTTCCTTACTGGAACGTCGGTCCAAATGGTCCTGTCGGTCCAAATGGTACAGCTGATGGAAATACTGGCTTGGCAACTGTCACGATTACAGGCGGTACTATCGGTATCAGCGGACGTGACAACGGCCTGGTATTCGGTTCATCGCGCGGTGATATCTCGAAGCCTACAAGTTCAGGTTCATCAGCTTTAGACCAATATGATAGGGTAGCATGGGTGAGAGGAACCGTCGTCAATATCGGCACCCTTAAGACAGTCCCAACAGCCGACGATGACTTGACGAAACCGATTATCAAGGGTTCTGTCTATGGTGGCGGTGAGAACGGTCATAACTACCAAAATGCGAATGTGAACATATATAGTGGAACCATCGGTATATCAGAAAAGGATCCTGCTGATAATACAAAGAATGATCCATGGTGGACTGTCGGAAATGATAAGCTCGATGAGGAATACCGTGCTTATCGAGGCAATGTCTATGGAGCCGGTAGTGGTACGGATATGTACGATTCGGATGGTGATGGAAAAGGTGATACTTACAACACGAAGAGCGGCTTTGTAGGTGGTAGTACCGTTGTCAATATCAAGGGTGGTCATATAGGACGCTCTGTCTATGGTGCCGGTGCCATGGCTTCGGTGGGTAACGTTACGAGTAAGATCCAGCATAGCGATGAAACCAACGGCTTCGCCCTGAGTTGGCCGTATAAGTTTGAGTTCGCCCCAATGACAGGTAAGGCTACCGTCAATGTGACGGGCGGTCATATCGGTACTGAGAATGTCGATGGCGGCGACATCTTTGGCGGAGCACGTGGTGAGGCTGGCGACCGCTACGTTACGGCTCACATGGCATTCGTCAATGAGACGGAGGTGAATATCGATTATGATACACCTGCTTCGGAATCTGATATGCCGAATATCAAGACTAACTTCAAGATACCTTGTGTCACTGGTTCTGTTTCAGGTAGCGGTGAGGATGGCTATGTCTATGGTGATACGCACGTGACGCTGAACAAGGGACTGGTGGCTCACTCGCTCTATGGCGGTGGTAAGGGTAAGGGTACTTATACGAAGACACTGAATAAGGTAGTCAAGAAAGAAGGTGACGTTGAAGATACTTATGAAGCCAAAATCTACAGCCTCATTGCCGGTAAGGTGTTTGGCAACACCTATGTCACCATGAGAGGCGGCTTTGTAGGACGTAACGTCTATGGCGGTGGCAACATGGCCTCAGTGGGTAAGGGTAACTTTGCTGGTGGTGAGGATGACTATGTCAACGACAATGATCTCGGTGCTGACGGCTATGGTGAGAAAACAGTTGGAAACCTGTGGGATGGTGTCAGTGATGATAGTAAGGCATTCCTCGGCAGTGGTAAGACGACTGTGAATGTCATTAGCGGAACCGTAGGTTACATTGACAAGAGCAACCCTGGGAACAGCATGAAGAATGAGTTGCCTTACGGTAATGTCATCGGTGGTAGTGCCGGAGAGGCTGCACCAGAAATCGCAGAGAATCCCCGCTATGAGTATAGTCCGGCCTTCTTCTCCGGCTATGTCAATGAGACGGATGTGACGATTGGCGGCTACAGGTGTAAGACGCCCAATGGCACTTATAAGGCAGGTGACTGCATCACTGCCGAAGAGTATAATGCCCTTACCAGTGGCAAAGACAATTGGGAACTCGTTGGACCGACTATCCGTGCTTCGGTCTATGGCGGTGGTCAGGATGGTCATGTGCGCCGCGATACGAAGGTGACAGTCTTAGACGGTGAGATCGGTAAGCCTTATAATGCAACCAATATCTCACTCTTAAAGACCGATAACCTCGATGACCCGCAGTGGCTGCACCGAGGTAATGTCTATGGCGGTGGTTCAGGTATCACAAAGTATAAGTATGACTTCGATGGCAACGGAAAGACCTCTACTGATGCAAATGGCAATGGCATCATTGAGGATGACGAAATTGAGTCTCACACTTATAATGGCAAGTCTGTCAAGGAAGAGGATTATAGTAGCTCTTCTGGTTCTGTGACACGTTTCACTGAGGTCAATATCTTGGGTGGTATCATCCACCGTAACGTCTATGGTGGTGGCTCAATGGGTTCTGTTGGGGCTCCTGATATGGGACAGGGATATGCCCCATATAAGAAGGATTTGAATAATACGGCCACCCTTGGTAAGCAGTCACAGAATACCGTCAATATCGGTGGTGGCACAAGTGTCGTTACTATCGGTACACCAAATGACGCTGAAAAAGGTTGGACCTGGAACAAACTCTATGGTGGTGAGGTGTATGGTGCTTGCCGTGGTTTGACAACATTGAATTCTGAGGAATTCTCTACTTCTATATGGACTGAGGTGTATATCAAGGACAAGGCTACCATCATGGGTAACGTCTATGGCGGTGGTGATAACGGTATGGTGAAGAAGGATACGGATGTGCAGATTGGTGATCCGGCAACGCCTTAACATAATAGCGGGGCGGTTCTGTTTTAGACGGAACCGTCCCGCTGTTACACGAGCCGTAAGGTATTATAGGGTCTCGATCTCTTCGGCAGTCAGGCCTGTAGCTTTCGATATGGTCTCTATGTCGATGCCTAAGTTTTTCAAGTTCTGCGCGTTTTTACGGTTGGCCTTCGCCTCGCCTTTAGCGATACCAATGGCCTCGCCTTCTGAAACACCTCTGTCGAAACTTCCTTTCAAAAGCACTTCTTCGTTGATTACTGCATCCCAGAATTTTTCGTAGGCATAGAGCTGACCCTCGCTCATGGCAGATTTCTCCACTATTGATAATGCCTTGCGGGTAGCCTCGTTCTCAAGCAGTTCTATTGGAGCTTCCTGGGTATCCTCGCTGATCTCAGTGAGGAACCGGAGCCACAGCACTGCCATCTTCTTCTCTGCAATATTCTTTGGTTGGAATTTGGGCAGTTCAATAAAGACGAAGCGCAAGCCCTCGATAATGCGGTCGGAATGCTCCATATTTACAATGGCATAGTCGTGATAGAACTCTTCCGGGGCAGACTGGAATCCAATGTCGTTAACCAGATTCAAACAGTAAACAGGCTGGATCAAACTATAATCCTCCCGCTTGTTCAACTGCCTGACAATAGCCTTGGAGGCATTGAGTAATACACGTTTTTGGAAATACTGATTCCAATACATCTGCATCTCAACGATGAACTGCCTCCCTTTGGCATCTGTACATCGTACATCAACGACGCTGTCCTTCTTCGCAGGATTCTCTGGAATCATCTCAGGAGTGGCATATTCCAAAGAGGTAATCTGCTCATCCTCGGCCAGTGGCAACAGGGCATTGAGTAGGCTCATTGCCAAGTCCTTGTGTTCGCCGAACACAAGCTTGAATGTCAAATCTGCCTTGGGGCTCAAGTACTTACCTTTCATTGTTGCGTCTCCTTTCGCTGTCATTTTTTTGTTGTTGTAATTCTCCATAGATAATTAAATTTGTAGATTTAACGATGCAAAGATAGGAACTATTTTTGATACTACCAAATAATGACGCGATTATTTTTGTTTTTATTTCCGGATGTAGTCGACGAAAGAGTAGGGGTAGGCGTGACGATCGTCGACGGGATGATCTTCGCGGAAGGATTCCTGCCAGTCGTCCTTGTAGGGCGGGAAGAAGGTGTCGGCCTCGGCAGGGGTGTCGTCGATCTCCGTGAGGCAGAGACGGTCGGCGAGGGGCAGGGCCTGACGGTAGACCGAGGCTCCACCGATGATGTAGATGTCTTCGTCGGGGGCGCAGTGCTGCAAGGCGGCTTCGAGGGAGGGGAAGACGTCTATATTATGAGGAAAGTGGAAAGAGGAAGGTGGAAGGAGATTACCTTCAAGGGCTGATTCTGAAGCAGGACTATTCTCTTTTCTCTTTTCTGTTTCCTCTTTCCACATTGTTTTAGAGAGCACGATGTTACGACGGTTGGGGAGGGCTCCATGGGGAAGGGAGAGGAAGGTGTTGCGGCCCATGATGATGGTATGGCCCGTGGTGAGTGCCTTGAAGCGCTTCAGGTCATTCGGGAGCCAGTAAATCAGTTTGTTCTTGAAACCAATGGCTCTGTTCCGAGCCACTGCTGCTATAATCGAAATCATATTTTTATTATTCAGGAAAACGAATGTGAATTTTTTTATGGAAACGAATGTGGATATATATATTATGGAAACTAATTTGAATAATGTGAATAATTTACCCCACTAATATGAATAATAATTATTATATTAATTCGTGAACAAAATTATGCATATTATTCAAATTCGTTTCTAAATAATCAAATTCGTTTCTAAATAAACAACTCATTTATTTCTTTTCTTAGACACTTACTTCGGCTTTGATGTGGGGGTGGGGATCGTAGTTGATGAGCTCGAAGTCCTCGTACTGGAAGTCGAAAAGCGACTTGACGTCGGGGTTGATTTTCATCTGGGGCAGGGGACGGGGCTCACGGGTGAGTTGGAGACGGGCCTGCTCGATGTGGTTCAGATAGAGATGGGTGTCACCTGTGGTGTGGATGAAGTCACCGGGCTTGTAGCCTGTCACCTGGGCCACCATCATCAGGAGCAGGGCATAGGAGGCGATGTTGAAGGGTACGCCGAGGAAGGTGTCTGCCGAGCGCTGGTAGAGCTGGAGCGACAGACGGTCGCCGGCCACGTAGAACTGGAAGATGGTGTGACAGGGAGGCAGCGCCATCTTGTTGACTTCAGCCACGTTCCAGGCGGAGACAATCATACGACGGGAGTTCGGATTGTTCTTCAACTGGTCCAGCACGTACTGGATCTGGTCTATTGTGCCGCCGTTGTAGTCGGGCCATGAACGCCACTGGTGACCATAGACGGGTCCGAGTTCCCCGTTCTCGTCGGCCCACTCGTTCCAGATACGGACGCCGTGCTCCTGGAGGTATTTCACGTTGGTGTCGCCCTTGAGGAACCAGAGCAGTTCGTAGATGATCGACTTCAGGTGGAGTTTCTTGGTGGTGAGCAGGGGGAAACCGTCGTCGAGGTTGTAACGCGACTGGGTGCCGAAGATGCTGATGGTGCCGGTGCCTGTGCGGTCGCCTTTCTCTGTGCCTTCGGTGAGGATGCGGTTGAGGATGTCGAGATATTGTTTCATATGCTAATTATTTTGTTTACAGTTTACAGATGATTTCCACGGGGGTGGAAGGGAGATGGGTGGTTTTGATGCGCCAGGGTTTGGGATAGAGGTTGTTGGCGCGGGAACCGATGTTCTTGGCAGGGCCGAGGGGGACACCGCGGTAGGTGACGGTCACGATGCCGCGAGGGGTATCGGGAGGAAGGACGAGAGCTTCGCCCCTCAAATATCTTAATGCGTCTTGATAGGAAAGATCAATGCGTGGCGCTTCCCCCCCTAACTTAGGGGGAGAAGAGATTACATTCAAGCCTGGATTCTGTGGCAGGACTATTCTCTTTCCTCTTTCCTCTTTCCACTTTCCTCTTTTGCGCAGTGCGCAAAGGAACAACCCTTCGCTGCGGGTGATGCCGGGGATGAAACGGTAGACGGGGGCATCGAAGCCGGGGAGGAGGGAGCCCGTGATGTTCCATGAGGGATCGGTGGGGATGGTGATGGGTTCGGCATCGTAAGTCTCCAGGATCCAACGCACGTTCTCCTCGTTTTCTTTTATATTATAGGTACACGTACTATATATTAATAGGCCACCGGGGCTCAGACACTCCCAGGCATCGGCAACGATCTCCCGTTGCAGGCGCCAGCACTTCTCCACGTTCTGGAGACTCCACTCACCGATGGTGGCGGGATCCTTGCGGAACATGCCTTCGCCGGAGCAAGGCACGTCGCAGAGGATGAGGTCGAACTGCACCTTAGCCTTGCGGAAGTCGCGGGGATAGTTGTTGGTGACGATGCAGTCGGGCCAGCCCCACTTGGTGATGTTCTCCAAAAGGATCTGGGCCCTTGAAGGTATGGGCTCGTTGCTGACTAACAGACTGCCTTCTGGGAGGACCGTGCGCATGGCGGTGGACTTGCCGCCGGGGGCTGCGCAGAGGTCGAGGGTGTAACAGAGGGACGGTTCTTTTGTGACATCACTGGCGATGTCACAAAAGAACCGTCCCTCTGTTACACTTCGGAGGACGTGGGTGACGAACATCGAGGCGGCTTCCTGGACGTAGTAGCAGCCGGCATGGAAGAGGGGGTCGAAGGTGAACTGGGGATGACCGGAGAGGTAGTAGCCTTCGGGACACCAGGGGACTTTTTTTTGTGGAAAGTGGAAAGAGGAAAGTGGAAGGAGATTACTTTCAAGTGCAGAATCTGCGGCAGAACATTTCTCTTTCCACTTTCCACCTTCCTCTTTCCTCAAAAATTTCGGATTGATCCGGATGCTTACCGGGGCCTCTTCGTCGAAGGCTCCTATGAAGCGGTCGAATCGGTCTTCGCCCATTAACTGCCGCGTCTCTCGGATAAAATCTTCCGGTAAAGTCATCATTCGCGCTGAATTTAGGCGCAAAATTAAGAAAAAAGCCACAGATAACACAGAATTTCATAAATTATTTGCTATCTTTGCAACTTATTAATGATTTGTTACGTCAAACGGACAAAGAAAGGTAAAAAAGTAAAAAGGAGAAATGATATGAAACAGTTATTAATTACAATCGCCATGGTGCTCGCGCTCGGCATGAATGTTGAAGCTGCAGCACAGAAGCATCGCCACACGCCCCGGACGGAGCAGGTGGACTCTACTAAGACGAAGGATGCCGTAGAAGCCTTTTCTGACACAACAGCTATTGCCGATGATGCAGAGGACGACAGCTATGTCACCCGCAGTGTTACCTACTCCAGCAAGGATGCACAGGAACTCAAGGAGGTGATGGAAACCATGGGTGGCTTCTTTGAACCCTGGGTGGCCGTGAGCATCGTTTCCATCATCGTCATCTTCCTGTTAGCTCCGCTGCTGATCATTTTCGTGGTCTTCTATTTCGTGAACAAGAACCGGAAGGAGCGTTATAAGCTGGCACAGATGGCCATCCAGAACGGACAGCCCATTCCCGATGAGGTGCTGAAGGGGCATACCCCGAACGAGGCGCTGAACTCCAACGACTACACTGCCGGCCTGCGCCAGATATTCCTCGGCATCGGTCTCGCCATCTTCCTCGGCATCGTGGCAGGAAAGATCGGCTTCGGTATCGGTGCGCTCGTGTTCTGTATCGGCCTCGGCAAGGTGGTTATTTCTAAGTACAACAACCCTTCAAATAATGTCAACAATGAATAAGAGATTAATGCGTTCAAACGACCGGGTCATTGCCGGTGTATGCGGCGGACTCGCAGAGTATTTCGAATTCGATCCCGTACTGGTGCGTATTGCCTACGCTTTCCTCACACTCTTTACAGCCTTCTGTGGACTGATCTTCTACATCGTGCTGTGGATTGTCATGCCGGAGAAAAGGTTAATATAGGATGGCTGAGCTCAGTGACATAGCCCTTGTGACGCAGGTGGCGGTATTCCGGAACAAGAAGGCCTTTGACCAGCTTGTCAGGAAATACCAGTCGCCTGTGCGTCGGTTCTTCCTCAACCAGACGTTGGGCGATGAACAGCTGAGCGACGACCTGGCCCAGGAAACTTTCATCAAGGCCTATGTGAACATCACGAAGTTCCGGGGCATGGCGAGCTTCTCCACCTGGCTGATGCGTATTGCCTATAATGTGTTCTACGACGAGAAGCGAAAGAGAAAAGTGGAAACGGTCTCTTTCGAGGAAGGAGGAAGGAGGAAAGAGGAAGGACCCTCCTCGTTAAAAATGGACATCTATTCCGCGCTGGCCCTGCTGAAACCCGACGAACGGACGTGCGTCACGCTGCAGCTCATCGACGGCTATCCCGTCGACCAGATCGCCAAGGTGACGGGTATCCCAGGGAATACGGTGAAGTCGCATCTTCACCGCGGAAAAGAGAAAATGGCGAACTACTTAAAACAAAACGGATATGACTGAAAAAGAAAACAAACTGATAGAGGATTTCTTCAAGCAGGCTGCCCAGCAGCAGATTGAAGACAACGGCTTCACGGAGCGGGTGATGGAGGCTATTGGCAATGGACAATTGAAAATGGATAATGGACAATTGTTGTCTGTGTTGTGGACGTGGTTCTGCATCGCCGTGAGCCTCGTGCTGTTCTTCGTATTTAACGGATGGGAGATGCTGAAGGCCAGTCTGATGGTGCTCTATGCCGCCGTCCGTACGAGTCTCGAGGTGTTTGTCACCACGGCTCCGACGACGGAGCTTGATCTGACTCCTTGGATGATTCTTCTGGCTTTGGGGTTTGTATCAATCTACCTGCCTTATCAAACAGCCCGTAAGTTGTCCGCAACACTATAAACTCCGTGCGACGGTTTAACTGGTTGCACTGTTCCTGCTGTTCCTCAGGGAGGGTGGTGATGTAAGCCTCTGTCAGCACATCACCCGCCTTGAGGAACGGATATCTTTCTGCCACTTTCCGCTTGATGGTCTTGGGCTTTCCCTCACCATAGCCTTTCGGCGTGAGACGGTCTGAGGCGATGCCGTGGTCGATCAGGTAGTTCACCACACTCTCGGCACGACGCTGGGAGAGGCTTTTGTTGTATTCATCGGAGCCTTTGTAGTCGGTGTGGGCGGAGAGTTCGATGGTGATGTTCGGGTTTTCGTTCAGCAGCTGTACCAGCTCGTCGAGGGCAGTGGCAGACTCCGGACGAAGCGTCGCCTTGTCGAAGTCGTAGAAGATGTTCTCGATGAGCACGGGGGCGGAGATGTTGGCTAACGGGAACTGCAGCACATACTCCTCCGACTTGGTCACGGGTTCCACGCGCAACTGTTCCTGATGGTTCAGGAATCCCTTGCAGGTGGCGAGCAACACATAGTCGACGTTGGGCTTGATCTCCTGGGTGAAGCTGCCGTCGCCCTTGACGCTCAGTTTCAGGTTCGTGCCGTCGTTGCCAACCATATACACCTGGGCTGACGTCAGTTCGTAGCCGTCCTGCTCGTACACCCAGCCCTTCACCGTCTGTACGATCTCAGGATTGAAGAAACTGTAGATATGGTCGTAGCCTCGGGTGTCGCCGCGGTTCGAACAGAAGTAGCCTTGGTTACGCTTCCCCTCGAAGGTCATGCCGAAGTCGTCACCCTGAGAATTCAGTGGAAAACCAGGATGCTCTAGTTTAGAGGAAAGTGGAAAGTGGAAAGAGGAAAGAGAAATGTCTGTTTCTTCTTTTTCTTGCGAGATATCTGCGGATAGAGTAATCTCTTTCCTCTTTCCACTTTCCTCTTTCCTCTCTTTTAAAATATAAATATCAAGTCCTCCCATGCCGGGATGGCCGTCGGAAGAGAAGTAAAGGTCACCGTTGGGCCGGAAGGTGGGGAACATCTCATCACCGGGGGTGTTGACGGGTTCGCCGAGGTTTTCCGGGGTCCCCGTCTCATTGCCGGTGAGCTTGCAGCGCCAGATGTCGAATCCTCCCAGACCGCCCGGCATGTCGCTGGTGAAGTACAGCCACTCCCCGTCAGGAGAGACGGCGGGATGGGCATAGCTGGAGAGAGTATCTCTCGAGATAGTCAGTTCCTTGGGCTTGCTCCAGGAGGCATCGCTGCGGCTTGACACGGCGATGGTGGCATAGCGCGGATAGTTGGGGTCGGTCTTGCAGATGGTCAGGTACATGCTCTTCCCGTCGGGAGAGAAGCAGCAGGCACCCTCGTCCATCTCGGAGTTCAGCTCCGAGTCGATGGTCTGGGGCTTGCTCCATTTCCCCTTGTCGTCTTTCTGCGAGAGGAAGATGTCGGCATTCTTGGCACCGGTGATGCCGCTGTACTCGTCGCCCTGGGCCTGGTTGCGGGTGGAGGTGAAGTAGAGCTGGTCGTCCTCGTCGCCACCGAGCATGGGGGAGTATTCGGCACGGCGGGAGTTGAAGAGGTCCATGCGCTTGATGGTATAGGCCGAGCCGTCTTTCTTCCACTGTGCCGCCTGTCTGGCAGCCTTCAGTCCCGTCTTGGCGAGTGACCAGTGGTCATCGCTGTGCGGCAGGGAGTCGATGGCCGTCTGGAAGTGTTTCTCTGCCTCGCGGTAGTTGCCGTTGCGCATCAGCAGCTGTCCCAGGTAGAAGTGTGTGAGCGAGTCATCCTGCTTGTAGCGGATGGCATTCTGATAGGCGGAGATGGCTTTGCTGGTGAAGTGGATGCGACGGTAGCACTCCGCCATCTTCATCGCCCGCTGTCCTTTCTGTTCCCGTTGCTTGTTGGAGGTGTGGGTGTAGGCCTTGCGGTATTGGGCGGCGGCATCGAAGTATTCACCGAGGGCATAGAACTTATCGCCCTTCTTCATGGCCTGGTCTGCCCCGCAGCTGACAAGCAGCACGGTGCAGATGATGCTATATATGATGATACTAATCTTTTGCATACCTTATTAATAACGATATGCTTTGCGATTTATTGTTTGAATGGTACGCGATAAGTACATCCTTCTTTCCACCGTGAGCAGCCGTAGGCGGTCTTACCCTTGATGATGCGACCTTCTCCACAGAGTGGACAGATATCGCCCTCATGGGGTTCACCAGCATTCGTTGTGGTATTCTTACGCGAACTCTTGGCTTTCGTGGCGCTTTTGGACTTCGCGGTACTCTTTGGTTCTTCGACCACGACGCTGACACGACGGTTGCTGGTGTCGCCTTTTACTTGGTTCACAATCTCCGTCACCTGATGTTTCAGACCGTCGATGAAGTCCATGGCAATCTGGTTATAGTTCAACTTGTCGCGCTCAATGTCGCGTAGCTTCTTCTCCCAGATACCCGTCAGTTCTGCACTCTTCAACAATTCCTCGTGAATCAGTCCGATCAGTTCAGTGCCTGTCGGGGTGGGGGCTATGCTCGTGCGAATACGTTTGATGTAGTGGCGCTTGAAGAGGGTCTCGATGATGGCGGCACGCGTGGAGGGACGGCCGATGCCGTTCTCCTTCATCGCAGCTCTCAACTCCTCATTGTCTACAAGCTTTCCGGCAGTTTCCATCGCTCTCAGCAGCGTTGCCTCCGTATAGGGCTTGGGGGCGGTGGTCCACTTCTCTGTGAGGGTGGGCTTGTGGTCGCCACTCTCTCCTTTCGTGAAGACGGGCAGTGTGCGCTCCTCTTCTTTCTTCTTCTGCTCTTCCTCATCGTTGCTCTGTTGGTCCTTGGCATAGACAGACCTCCAGCCTGGATCTAAGATGGTCTTTCCGGTTACCTTGAACTCCACCTCCTCTACTTGTCCTGTCACGATGGTTTGGGCAAACTTGCAATCTGGATAGAATACGGCGATAAAGCGTTTCGCCACGAGGTCGAACACATTCCTCTCTGCGTCAGACAGTCCCTGTGGAGGTACACCAGTAGGAATGATGGCATGGTGGTCGGTCACTTTCGAAGAGTCGAACACCTTCTTCGTCTTAGGCAAGGGCTTGCCTCCGAGGGGCTTGATGAGCTCGGCGTAGGGGGCGACGCCGCTGAACTTTGTCTGGAACAGGCCATTCAGCGTCTGAGGACACTTCGGATAGATGTCGTCAGATAGAAAGGTTGTGTCGACACGCGGATAAGTGGTGAACTTTTTCTCATAGAGGCTTTGGATGAGATTCAGTGTCATTTCGGCCGAATAAGAGAATTTCTTGTTGCATTCTACCTGCAGCGATGTGAGATCGTAGAGCGACGGCGGTTGTTCTTTACCGTTCTTCTTCTCCACTTTTGTCACGGTGAAAGGCTTGCCTTCGATGGTAGAGAAGGCTTGCTCACCTTCTTCCTTTGTGGTGAATTTCCCCTTAGTGGCGGTGAAGGTGGTGTCGCGATACACCGTCGCCAGTACCCAGTATGGCTCTGGCTTAAAATGGTCGATCTCGTACTGGCGGTTCACGATGAGGGCGAGGGTGGGGGTCTGCACACGGCCGATGGAGAGCACCTGCCGGTTCTGCCCGTATTTAATGGTATAGAGACGTGTGGCGTTGATTCCGAGCAGCCAGTCTCCAACAGCACGGCTCAGACCTGCCGTATACAGCGACTGGTATTCCTGCTGGTCTTTCAGCTGTGCAAAGCCTTCACGGATGGCCTCGTCGGTCATCGACGAGATCCACAGACGCTTCACTGGACAGGTTGCCTGGGCCTTTTGCATCACCCAGCGCTGGATGAGTTCACCCTCCTGTCCGGCGTCACCACAATTGATGATGCTGTCTGCACTCTGCATCAGTTTCTCGATGGTGGCGAACTGCTTCTTCACTCCCTGGTCTTCCTTCACCCTGATGCCGAAACGCTGAGGAATCATCGGAAGAAAGTCCAAACGCCATTCTTTCCATACGACTGTGTAGTCTTCGGGCATCTTTAGCTCGCACAGGTGACCGAAGGTCCATGTCACCTGATATCCGTTACCTTCCATATACCCATCGTGCGAGCTGTTCGCACCGATAATCCGGGCGATGTCACGTGCCACACTGGGTTTCTCTGCGATGCAGACAATCATACGTTTTTGTTCTGTTTATATCTCGTTATTGCGATAATTGCGTGCAAAATTACAAAAAAAACTCCATACCTCATGATTATTTCACAAAAAATTCGTACTTTTGCCCCCCGAAAGTATAGATGAAACTGATTATATATGAATATGAATGTATGTACAATGAGACGAGGGCTGCTGATATGGGCGATCCTTCTGACACTGGTTCCGGTCAGTGCGAAGGTGCGTGTCATGCTTATTTCCGACCCTCATGTGATGAGTCCGGAACTGATTATCAACAAAGGTGAAGCCTTGGATAACACCAACCGTCTCGACCGTAAACTCAATGATTACAGTAGCGCTATCTTCGACGAGGTCATTGCCATTGCCCTGAAGGAGAAACCGGATCTCTTCCTGATCTCCGGTGATCTGACAAAGGACGGTGAGTTGCTGAGTCACCAGTATGTTGTTAAGAAACTGTATGAGCTGAAGGAGGCTGGCATCAAGGTCTTTGTCATCCCAGGAAACCACGATATGGGCACAGCGAATGCCTACTATTATGACGGCTCCCTGATTCATACGGCCGAGACGATTAACACGAGCCAGTTTGCGGAAATGTACAAGGACTTCGGCTATGGTGCAGATATAGAACAGGAACCCACCACGCTGACGTGGTGCTGTGAACCGTTTGACGGTCTGGTGCTCATCGGCATCGATACTGGCCACGAAGGCTCTCCCCTGAATGGCGTGATCTCCCATGCCACCTACAATTGGGTGCAACAGCGGGCAAAGACTGCCACTGCGGCAGGCAAGCAGGTGGTGGTGATGATGCACCACTCCTTGTTCCCACATGTGACCCATGCCGAAAAGGTCAGTTCTACCTATGCCGTGAAGTTGGGCTTGCCCAATGGTAACGGCGGCTACACCTATTATAGTTATAGCACCCTGCGCAACCATCTGGCTGATGCAGGTGTGGGTGTCGTGCTCACTGGTCATGTGCATGCCACTGATATCGCTAAGGATGGGAACAAAGACCTGACGCGCACCATTCACGATATCAGTACGGCGACCTGTGCGGCCTATCCCAATCCCTATCGGCTGCTGACAATCAACGATGACGAGACAATGAGCATCCGGACACGTTACATTACGGAGTTGCCAGGCGTCGAGGATTTCCAGACTCTTGCCAAGGAGCGTATGTTCACAAGTCTGAAGAATCTTGCCTTCATGTATATTCACGATGATGAGGCGGCTGATATTTTATCGGAGCTGTTTGTGTTGCATGTGTGTGGTGACGAACCTGAGAATCCGCGTACTCAGGAACTCGTGGATGCTTATGAGGAGCATTTGCCGGAGTTGATGGCTGACTATCAGGTCAATTATTACCTCCATACATACGGTGTGACCTTCGACGAAATGAATGCGATGGTCTATGGTTTGCTGGAGGACATGACTAACTATGGTGATCCTGAACGGGAGAGTTCTGCTGAAGACCTGAATACCACCATTCCTATCCGCGGTGACGGCTGGACAGCCATCAAGGGTGTGAAGGCAGGAGACAGGAGTCAGGAGTCAGAAGTCGGAAGACAGGAGACAGGAGACAGGAGTCAGGAGGGGTGGTACACCCTTCAAGGCCAGCGTGTTGCAAAGCCTTCGCGTAAAGGTATCTATATCCATAACGGAAAGCTGGTACTCCATTAACAGATACTTCATTAATTAACATAAACCAAATTATTGACATGAGAAAGAAAACCATTAAAATGAGAACACTGGCGGTGATGCTGGCAGTGTTCAGCAGTGTTGCCGCCATGGGCCAAAGCCAACAGGTGGAGCAGGTGGTCCAACAGGATCAGACGGAGCAGGAACAAAAGAAGTCTGAACCTGACTGGCTGAAAGATTTCACGAGCCGTATCACCCTCAACGGTTATGCCCAAGGCGGCTGGTCCTATCAGGACATCAACGGCAAAGGTACAAACTTCTACAACCTTAAACGTACACTTCTCTGGGCGAAGGCCCGCATCACTGACCGCTGGTCGTTTATGTTCATGCACGATTTCTCCAGCTGTGTTCAGGAATACTACACCGACTATCGCATCACTAAAGACAACTCCCTGACTGTCCGCTTCGGACAGTTCAAGCACTCCTATTCGATGGAGAACCCGCTGTCTCCCACACAACTTGAACTTATCGACGTCTATTCCCAGGCCGTGCTCTATCTGGCCGGTGAAGGACCCGATCCCCTCAACGGCGTGAACTACGGCCGTGACATGGGACTTGAACTCTATGGTGAACTCGCCAAGGGAGCTATCCGCTATAACCTCGCCCTGATGAGCGGACAGGGTATCAACCGCAAGGATCTGAACAACCAAAAAGACTTTATCGCCAAACTCGAGGTGCGTCCGATAGACGGCCTTCGTATCGTGGCTTCAGGTTATCTCGGCACGGGCTGTGCCGTGAATACTGCAGCCTGGAATCCCGACATTCAGGTGGGCGACAACTACAAGCGCGACCGTTACTCGGTGGGTGCCGAATACAAGACGGCTCCTTACTCACCGGCTAAATACAAAGAGGCTCGTCCTGCCAGCATCCGTGCAGAGTGGCTGGGAGGTAAGGATGGTGAAGTGGGCAGCATGGGTGGCTACGTCACCACTGCTATCCCCGTCGTCGATGCCCTCGACATCGTGGCTTCAGGTGAGACCTTCGACCGTAACACGAAGGTGGACGGCTGGGATCAGACGAACCTCACCATCGGCATCCAGTACTGGTTCTACAAGAAGTGCCGCATGCAGCTGCAGTATACCCGTTGTCTCTGTGGCGAGAATATCAGCACGAAGGATTACAACTGGGTCCAGGCCCAGATGCAGGTCGCTTTCTAAAGAAATAGTCGTAAAAGAAATAAATAATGTATAAAAAAGGAAACGAATTTGAATAATGTGAATAATTTTGTTCACGAATTTAAATAATATTATTCATATTAGTGGGATAAATTATGCTTATTATTCGCATTCGTTTCTAAAATAATAATAATATGATTATTAAGGTTTTATTAACGGTAATTTTCCTGGTCGTGATGGTAGGCGTGGGAGTGTACTCGCGCAAGCAGGCCAGCAGTGTTGACGGTTTCGTGTTGGGAGGTCGTGCAGTCGGTCCGTGGCTCACTGCCTTTGCCTTCGGAACCTCTTATTTCTCCGCCGTGGTCTTCGTGGGCTACGCAGGACAGTTCGGATGGCGCTATGGTATGTCGAGTGCCTGGATCGGTATCGGCAATGCCATCATCGGCTCCCTACTGGCATGGATCATCCTGGGCCGTCGCACGAAGCTGATGACACAGCATATCGAGTCGCGTACGATGCCCGACTTCTTCGGCACACGTTTCTCTGACCAGGGGTTGCGCGTAGCTGCCTCGATCATCGCCTTCGTGTTCCTGATTCCCTATACCGCAGGTGTCTACAGCGGCATCTCCCGCCTTTTCGAGATGGGCTTCGACATCCCCTATGAGTATTGTGTGGTTATCATGTCGATCCTCACCGCTGTCTATGTGATCATCGGCGGCTATAAGGCGACGGCCATGAACGACTTCATCCAAGGCATCATCATGCTCTTCGGCATCGTTGCCGTCATCCTCGCCGTGCTGAATGCACAGGGTGGTCTGACGACTGCCATCGACAAGCTCGCAGCCATCCCTTCTGATGCCGATCCCAACGTGAACGGCGGCTTCGCCACATGGTTCGGTCCCGATCCCTGGGGACTGCTGGGTGTGGTCATCCTTACCTCACTCGGTACGATGGGTCTGCCCCAGATGGTGGGTAAGTTCTACTCCATCACCGACGAGAGCGCCATCAAGCGCGGCACGGTCATCTCCACCATCTTCGCCTTTATCGTGGCCGGCGGCTGTTATTTCCTCGGCGGCTTCGGACGTCTCTATGATCCCGTCATCAACGAGGCAACGGGTAAGATCGCCTTCGACTCGATCGTGCCTGCGATGCTCGTCACTCTCCCCGACGTGCTCATTGCCCTTGTGGTACTGCTCGTGCTTTCGGCTTCGATGTCGACGCTGGCCTCGCTGGTGCTGACATCCAGTTCAACGATGACCCTCGACCTTATCTATCGCGACAAGAAATCACTGCCTGGTGAGGTGGAGGACGGTACCATCGACGATATCGTGGCTGAGAAGATTGAGCGTCGTAAGGTGGTGGTGATGCGTGTGCTCATCATGTTCTTCATCGTTATTTCGCTGCTCATCGCCCTGAATCCCCCGACGTTCATCGCCCAGCTCATGGGCATCTCGTGGGGCGCATTGGCCGGTGCCTTCCTTGCTCCGTTTATGCTGGGCCTCTACTGGCGTGGGGTGACGACGACTTCCGTCTGGGCCTGCTTCATCTGGGGCGTGGGTCTTACGGTGGTCAACATGCTTGCCGGTAACCCCATCAATCCCATCAACTGCGGTGCCATTGCGATGGTCGGCGGATTCCCTGTCGTCTGGCTCGTCAGCCTCTTCACGAAGAAACTCCCGATGACCACAGTCGAAAAGATCTTCGAGTGCTATAAGTAATTTTTAGTCCCGCAGCCGAGCGCTGCGGGACTTTTTAATACCACTTTGCAACTCAGTTGCACTGAAATGTCCGTACCTTTGCAGCGTGAAATCAAAGAAACTGCAAAGATATGGCACATTTACATGAACATCATCACGACGAATGCTGCTCCCATGAGCACTATCACGATCATCATTACGACCACGAGGCCCATGAGTCTCACGGCCATCATCACGAACATGAAGGTCATGAGCACCATCATCACGAGCACTCCCTAAAGAAACAGCTCTGGCTCATTATCACTACTGTCATCCTTTTGATCCTCGCGGTCCTCATCGAGCATTATCCATTATCCATTATCCATTATCCATTAAATAAGTGGCAACTGCTACTTGTCTACCTCGTCCCTTACCTCCTCATCGGTCATGAGACGCTCCACGAGGCTTGGGAAGGCATTACCCACGGCGACGCCTTCAACGAGCATTTCCTCATGTCCGTCGCCACTATCGGCGCCCTGCTCATCGGCTTCCTCCCCGGCGCCGAGACACAGTACCCAGAGGCCGTCTTTGTGATGCTCTTCTTTCAGGTCGGTGAACTCTTCGAGGGCTACGCCGAGGGTAAGTCCCGCGACAGCATCGCCCACCTGATGGACATCCGTCCTGACATTGCCCACGTTGACGGAAAAGATCTCAGTCCGGAGGACGTCGTCGTGGGCTCGGTCATCGTGGTTAAGCCTGGTGAGAAGGTGCCTTTGGACGGTGTGGTGGTCGAGGGCACGTCGGCCCTGAATACCGTAGCCCTGACGGGTGAGTCGCTGCCCCGTGTCGTGAATGTCGGCGACGAGGTGATCTCCGGTTGTGTGAACCTCTCCGGCGTCCTCCGCGTCCGTACCACGAAGGCCTTTGGCGAGAGCACCGTCTCGAAGATCATCTCCCTTGTGGAGCATGCCGGCGAACGGAAATCCCAAAGCGAGACGTTCATCACCCGCTTTGCCCGCATCTATACGCCCATCGTGGTCTTTGCCGCCCTCGCCCTCGCCGTCATCCCGCCGTGTATATCATTTATCATTTATCATTTGTCATTTAGCGAAGCGCTCTCAGCCTTCGCACCTTGGCTCTATCGGGCTCTGATGTTTCTCGTTGTCTCCTGTCCCTGTGCACTTGTCATCAGCGTGCCCCTCACCTTCTTCGGCGGCATTGGCGGTGCCTCGCGGAAGGGTATCCTCGTCAAGGGTGCAAACTACATGGATGTTTTAGCGAAGGTTGATACCGTCGTTTTCGACAAAACTGGCACCCTCACCTACGGTCAGTTCGCCGTTGAAGCACTGCACCCCGACGCCTGCGACGAGCATGAACTCCTCCACCTTGCCGCTCATGTCGAGCACTTCTCCACCCATCCCATTGGTGCTGCCTTGCGTGATGCTTTTCCTGATGAGGCTACGGACGGTTGTGTGGTAAGCAATGTCGAAGAGATTGCCGGTCATGGCATTCGAGCAAAGGTAGGGGACAAGATCATCTGTGTGGGTAACACGAAGATGATGGATGCCGTCGGTACGAAGTGGCGCGACTGCCACCATATAGGAACCATTATCCATGTGGCTATCGATGGTGAATATGCCGGACATATCGTCATCAACGACCAGATCAAGTCCGACAGTGCCGAGGCCGTTGCTGACCTGAAGTCTCTTGGTGTCGCCCGTACCGTTATGCTGACAGGCGACCGCAAAGAGGTGGCCGACCATGTGGCAAAGGAACTTGGCTTGTCAGAATATCACGCTGAGCTATTGCCGGCTGATAAGGTGGCCTCCATAGAACAACTTTCTCGAAAATCAACTATCGCCTTCGTCGGAGACGGCATCAACGATGCCCCTGTGCTTGCCCGTGCCGATGTCGGCATTGCGATGGGCGGTCTTGGAAGTGACGCGGCCATCGAGGCTGCCGACGTGGTGCTGATGGACGACAAACCCTCGAAGGTCGCCCTCGCCATCCGCATCGCCTGCCGCACCTTAGGCATCGCCCGTCAGAACGTGGCCTTCGCCATTGGTGTGAAGGTGGCCGTGCTCATCCTCGCCGCCGTCGGAATCGCCACGATGTGGCTCGCCGTCTTCGCCGACGTGGGTGTCACTGTCCTTGCCGTCCTCAACGCCATGCGAGCCCTGAGAGCATAAAAAGATACCCCCGCCGGTTCGGCGGGGGTATTAATTTTAATAGGCGTGATCGGTCTTGATCTCGTCTTTGTCGAGTTTCTTGCTGTCGATGGCGCGCCAACAGTAGACGATGTAGGCGAGCACGAACGGAACGAGCAGCGAGACGTAGAACATCGTGGTGAGCGTGAACTCACTGCTGCAGGAGTTCGAGAGCGTCAACGACGACTGGAGATCGGCGGTGGAAGGATAGTAGGCGGTGTTGTTCCAGGCACAGCAGAGTAGGAGTGCGAGCACCGTCAGCACCGTACCGATGCCAGCAGGCCAGATTCCGCCATTGTAGTTCTTTGAGACGATTGTCTTACCGATGCCGAAGAGCACGAGTACGACACCAATCAGGAGGATGACCGTCAGATACCACATGTCAAGGAAATTCGTCAGATACTTGTAGGGCTCCATGTAGATGAAACCGAACTCGTTGACGGCATAGCCATCTTTCAGCAGAAGATGGACGAGGTAGGCGACGAAGAGGATGACGAAAGGTACGGCGGCACCGATGAGACGGACGCTGCCACGACTACGGATATCCTCGTCGTTCACATTATTCATCACATAGAGGATACCCAGTACCCGTGCGAGGAACACCACGGCAAAGCCAAGCACGAGCACCCAGGGATTGAGCAGGGCGTCGAGGCCGTGAGAGGCATTCGCCCAGCGGGAGATGATCGGCGTGATGGCACCGGCATCGATGAGGTTGTTCTTCTCGACGATGAAGTTCGAACCCTCGAAGAAGGTGGCTATGGCACCGCCCAGCAACAATGGTCCGACAATACCGTTGAGGGTAAGGAAGAACTGGAACGTCTTCGGTCCGAGAATGTTGCCGATCTTGTTCTGGAACTCATAGCTGACGGCCTGCAGGACGAACGTGAAGAGGATGATCATCCAGAGCCAGTAGGCCCCGCCGAAGCTGGTGGAGTAGAAGAGGGGGAATGAGGCGAAGAAGGCACCTCCGAACGTGACCAGCGTGGTGAACGTGAACTCCCACTTTCGGCCTGTGGAGTTGTAGACGAGACGCCGGCCTTCTTCCGTCTGACCCAGACTGCGGGCTACGGAGTTGGCTCCCTGCACAAACAACAGAAATACCAATAGTGCTCCTAAAAGCGATACAATGAAGCACCAATAGTGCTGTAAGAATTCGTATGACATAGTTCTTTATATTTTTTGTTTTGAACAAGGATTTATGGATTAAATGGATGTTCCCATTATGGTAGGTTCCTTTAATCCTTGTTTTTATGATTCAATTTCCGGGCCTTTCTTGATCTGTTTCAGCAGGATGTTGATCTCGACGGCGAGCATCAGGGTGAAGAGGAAAAGGAAGAGGAAGAAGGTCAGGGCGACGCTGCCGGCATTGAGGTCGGAAACCGCAGCCCATGTGGGCAGCATGTCCTGGATGGTCCAGGGCTGACGTCCGAACTCTGCCACGAGCCAGCCGCTCTCAGAGGCGATATAGCCCAGTGGGATGAGGGCGATGGCCACCCAATAGTGCCAGGCGGGGAGACTCTCGATAGAGCGTTTCTTCCAGAGTGCCTTCGGGAACTTGTACACGCCGGCGAGGATGACGGCGAAGAAAAGAATGAACAGACAGCCCAATCCCACCATGATGCGGAATGACCAGAAGTTCACGGGGATGAAGGGCACGATATCGTTCTTGTCCTTGATATAGCCGTACCCGAAGTAGGGCATGTTCTCCTGCAGCACCTTCAGATGGGCGGCGGCTGTCGAACCGTCGTCGCTGGAGTTGAACTTCGCCTCGCGGTAGGCAGCGAGGGCTTCGATGGCTTTCTTGCCGCGCTCGATCTTCTCGTCGATGGGCAGTTCCACCTTGCCGTCGGGCGTGGTGTAGCCGTTGAGGATATCGTTGATGCCAGGCACGAAGCCGTGGATGTCGTTCGTAGCCATGAACGAGAGGGCGTAGGGCATCTCGATCTTCAGCGGGGCAGACTCTTCGTTGGCATAGTCAGGCTGAGCAAAGGGATTCACCCAGGCCACAGCCGTGAGACCTACGTCCGTACCGCCGTTGTAGAGGGCCTCCATGGCCGCGAGTTTCATGGGCTGCACGGCGGCCACATCCTGTGCCGACTTATGACCAGTCATGCCTGCGAGCAAGGCTCCGACGAGTCCCACCCAAGCACCGATCTTCATGCTCTCGATGGCGAGCTTTGTGTCGCGCTTCTTCATCAGGTACCAGCAGCAGACGCCCACACAGAACACGGCGCCGATGATCCAGGCAGAGGTGACGGTATGGCAGAACTTGCCCACGGCGAAGGGCGAGAGGGCAACATCGGCAAACGATACCATCTCGTTGCGCATCGTGTCGGGATTGAACTCACAGCCCACGGGATACTGCATCCAGGCGTTGGCCACGAGGATCCACCAGGCGGAGATGGTCGCACCTAAGCCTGTGAGCCAAGTGGAGGCGAGGTGGAAACCCGGTGACACCTTCTTCCAGCCGAAGTACATGACGGCCACGAAAGTAGACTCCATGAAGAAGGCGACGATACCCTCGACAGCCAGCGGGGCGCCGAAGATGTCACCCACGAACCAGGAGTAGTTCGACCAGTTGGTGCCGAACTCAAACTCGAGGATGATACCTGTGGCGACACCCATCGCGAAGTTCACGCCGAACAGTTTCTGCCAGAACTTCGCCGCCGTCTTCCAGAACTCATCCTTCGTACGATAATAATAGGTCTCAGCGAGGCCCATGATGACCGCCAGTCCGAGGGTCAGGGGCACGAAGAGCCAATGGTAGATTGCCGTGAGGGCGAACTGCGCTCTTGACCAGTCGATGGTCCCGGCATCAATGTTTAGAAATAGGTTGTTAATCATACATAAATTATTTAAAGACATTTTTTAGTCAGGTGCGGCGCGGTCGGTGAGTTCGGTGGCTACGTAGCCCGCTTCGTCGCCGGCGGCGTGGGTCTTGAGGAAGTTAGGGAAGAAGAACAGCTTCAGCACCACAAAGATGATGAACAGCTTGATGAGGATAATCGCCCATAACGTCCGTCCGAGCCGCATGGAGCGGAACCCGTCGGCGTAGAGGTCGTAGACTCGGTAGAGAAAACTGTCCTTTCGCATAGGCATCATCATCTTTGACACCGCAAATATAGATATTTTCTTTGAAATGACCAAACATTTATTAAAATTCTTTGCCGTTTCATGGGAAATGAGTATCTTTGCACCCGATTTTATATATAATAAGGTGTCAAGAATGAAAAAATATTTGCTGCCGTTGATGTCGCTGGTGATCCTCGCCCTGATAGCCGGGGCGGTGTGGCTCTTCCTGAACCTCCAGGAACAGAAGCAGGTTAACCATGACATGCAGGAACTGGCCGCCCTCGACAAGCAGGAGATGGAGAACGAGTATGAGCGCTTCGCCCTGCAATACAGTGAGATGAAGACGCAGATCAACAACGACTCCATTATCGCCCAGCTCACCCAGGAGCAGCTGCGAACGCAACAGCTGTTGGAGGAACTGAAAAAGGTGAAGGCCGACGATGCCCGTGAGATAGCCCGTCTGAAGCGCGAGCTCGCCACCGTGCGGGCCGTGCTGCGCGACTATGTGATGCAGATAGACTCGCTGAACCGCCTGAATGAGAACCTGAAGCGGGAAAACACCCGTGTGACGGCCGAACTCGAACAGCGTACGCAGCAGGTGGTGGGTCTGAGTAGTGAGAAGGCGTCGCTCTCTGAGAAGGTGGCCATCGCCGCCCAACTTGACGCGACGAACATTAGCTTGTCGCTGCTCGACAAGAAAGACAAGGCGATGAAGAAACCGAAGCTGAAAGACTGCCGGAAGATGCAGGTCAGCTTCACCATCTCCCGCAATGTGACGGCCTCCAACGGCAACCGTACCGTCTATGTGCGTATCCAGAACCCAGGTGGCAACGTGCTCGGCGGCGGTGGCACGTTCCCCTTCGAGAACCGCGACATCGAGTGCTCGGCCCGCAAGGTGGTGGAGTACACAGGAGAGGAAACAAGCGTGTCTGTTTTCTGGCCTGTCACCCAGGTGCTCGAGAAAGGACAATATCGTGTCTCAATCTTCGCCGATGGCCACATGATCGGCTCACGGACATTTAATTTTGAATAACGACCACTAATTAAACGAATTAACACTGTGCGCAGCCAAAATTAGTGAAATTCGTGGTCTAAGTGGTTAAAATAGAAAAATATATATGGTAAAAAGATTATGTATTGTTCTGCTTTTTGGGGTGGCGTTGCCTGTCAGCGCCCAGCGGTTGCTGACGCTCGACAGCTGTCGGGCGATGGCCCTGCGCAACAACAAGCAGATGGGTGTGGCGAAGGTGAAGCAGGACATTGCGGAGAATCTCCGCAAGTCGGCGCGCACCAAATACATGCCGCACATCAGTGCCCTCGGCACGTATCAGTACACCAGCCGGGAGATCTCCCTGCTCAACGACGTGCAGAAGGCCACACTGCCCCATCTGGGCGATGCGATGGCAGGTGGGCTGCAGGCTGACCTTGCCAAGTTCACAAGTGCTCTGCCAATGGAGAACATCAACTTTATGCTGGGTTCGATGGGTCTGAAACTGGAAGACCTGCAGAAATTCAGTCATGAGGAGATGGAGAAGTTCAGTGGCCAGCTGAACGGTATCGGACAGAGTCTGGTCGATGCCCTCGACACCGATACGCGCCACCTCTTTGCAGGAACGGTGATGGTAGTCCAGCCTGTCTTCCTCGGTGGAAGCATCATTGCCCTGAACAAAATGGCCGACATCAACGAGGAAATGCAGGAAAACTCCGCCGAGGCCCGTCGCCAGACCACGCTCTACAATACGGACAAGGTCTATTGGCAGGTAGTGTCGCTGAAGCACAAGCAGCGTCTGGCCCAGGGCTATCTCGACCTCGTGCAGAAACTCTCTTCCGACGTGAACAAGATGATTGCCGAAGGTGTTGCCACCCGTAGCGACGGACTCTCCGTCGAGGTGAAGGTGAACGAGGCGGAGATGACGCTCCAGAAGGTGAACGACGGTCTCGTGCTCTCGAAGATGCTCCTCTGTCAGACCCTCGGCCTGCCCCTCGATGAGGCTGTCACGCTGGCCGACGAGGACAGTGAGAACATCGCCGTGGTGGAGTTGACACCCGAGCTTGACGTGGCGACGGCTGTGGAGAACCGTCCCGAGCTGAAGCTGCTCGAGGGTGGCGTGAGGCTCTCCAAGCAGGTGACCAACGTCCTCCGGGCAGCTCATCTGCCGATGGTCGCTCTGACGGGCGGCTATAGCGTGACGAACCCCAGCTTGTTCAACGGCTTTGAACGGAAGTTCAGGGGATTCTGGAATGTCGGCGTCGTCGTGCGTGTCCCCATCTGGAACTGGGGCGACGTGATGTATAAGGTGCGTGCCTCGAGGGGTGCTACCAGCATCGCCAACCTTGAGTTGCAGGAAGCCCGCGAGAAGATTGAGTTACAGGTGAACCAGAACACTTTCCGTGTGAACGAGGCAAACAAGAAGCTCACGATGGCACAGTCGAACATCGCCCGTGCCGACGAGAACCTCCGTACCGCAAACCTCGGTTTCCAGGAGGGTGTCATCAGTCCCACCACCGTGATGGAGGCTCAGACGGCCTGGCTGCAGGCACAGTCGCAGAAGATCGACGCCGAGATCGATGTCCGTCTCTCACAGGTCGACCTCCAGAAATCCCTTGGTATCTTAGAATAAAATTTAAAATAAAATATTATGTCAGCAAAAACCCAACATAACAACATTCTGCTTGCCGTTGCAGGCTTTATCGCAGTTGTGATCATCGTGGCCCTCATCGGATTCCTCGCCCTCGACCGTACTCCCGACGTCATCCAGGGGCAGGTGGAAGTTACCGAATACCGTGTGTCAAGTAAGGTGCCTGGCCGTATCCTCGAACTCCGTGTGAGTGAGGGCGATTACGTGAAGGCCGGAGATACCCTCGCTATCCTCGACGCCCCCGACGTGCGTGCGAAGATGGAGCAGGCCCGCAGTGCCGAGAGTGCTGCCGCCGCCCTCGAGCTGAAAGCCCAGAACGGTGCCCGTAAGGAACAGATCCAGGGTGCCTATAATGTCTACCAACAGGCGAAGGCCGGCTTTGAAATCGCCGAGAAGTCCTATCAGCGCATCCAGCGCCTCTACGACGAGGGTGTGATGAGTGCCCAGAAACGCGATGAGGTCTATGCCAACTACAAAGCCATGGAGGCTCAGATGATGGCAGCCCAGAGCCAGTACGACATGGCTGTCAACGGTGCCCGCATGGAGGACAAGATGGCCGCTGCTGCCCAGGTAGGACGTGCCAAGGGTGCCGTGCAGGAGGTGAACAGCTATATCCACGAGACGGTGCAGATCGCCCAGAAGGAGGGTGAGGTCGCCAATATCTATCCGAAGGTGGGCGAGCTCGTCGGCACTGGTTCTCCCATCATGTCGATTGCCGTGATGGACGACATGTGGGGCACGTTCAACGTGCGTGAGGACCAGCTCAACGGCATGCAGGTGGGCTCGGAGTTCACCGCGTTCGTACCCGCCTTCAACAAGGAGGTCAAGATGAAGGTCTATTACCTGAAGGACCAGGGCTCGTATGCCGTGTGGAAGGCCACGAAGGCCAACGGTCAGTACGACTTGAAGACCTTCGAGGTCAAGGCTCGTCCCGTTGAGAAGCTCGACGGCCTCCGTCCTGGCATGTCACTGATTATTAAATGAAGTGTTTTAGTTTAATCTGGACGGTCGCTCGGCGTGAATGCAAGATTCTGTACGTGAATCGCATTTACTTCTTCAGCATGGTCATCTTTCCCCTGTTGACGATGGTGTTTTTTACCACGTTGATGAAAGACGGCCTGCCGCAGGACATGCCTGTGGGCGTTGTCGATCTCGACAATACCTCCACCACCCGTACGTTGGTGCAGAAGCTCGACGGCTTCCAGGGCTCGCAGGTCGTGGCCCATTACCCGTCGGTGGCAGCGGCCCGTCACGCCATCCAGCAGAACGAGATCTACGGCTTCCTCTATATCCCGAAAGGCACGACAGACCAGCTGCTCTCCTCCCGCCGTCCCAAGGTGTCGTATTACTACAGCCAGGTGTCGATCTCAGGCGGTTCGATGGTCATGAAGGACCTGAAGACCGTCGCCACCCTCGGTAGTGCGGGCGTCGGCCAGGCCACGCTTAGTGCCAAGGGCATGACGCCGCAGCAGATTCAGGCGTTTCTCCAGCCCGTCAGGATCGACCTCCATCAGGTGGCCAATCCCTGGGGCAGCTACAATGTCTATCTCTCCACCGTCTTTGTACCTGGCGTGATGATGCTCTTCATGTTCCTCATCTCAGCTTATTCGTTAGGTATGGAGCTGAAATTCGGCCGTGGTAAGGAGTGGCTCGGCAAAGCCGACAACAACATCGTCGTCGCCATCCTTGGTAAGTTCCTGCCCCAGGCGCTCATCTTCCTCGCGCTCATCTTCTTCTACGAATATTACATCTACTGCGTCCTCGACTTCCCCCATCAGGGCGGGTTATGGAAGATCACCCGTCTGGCTTTGCTCGAGGTGTTCAGCTCCATCGGCTTCGGCATCTTTATCTTCGGCCTGATGCCGTCGCTGCGCATGTCGATGAGCATCTGTTCGCTGTGGGCCATGCTTGGCTTCTCCATGGCGGGTTCCGCCTTCCCTATGATGGGCATGGACGGTCCGTTGCAGTCGCTCACGTGGCTCTTCCCCCTGCGCCATTATTATATGCTCTATCAGATCACCGTCTTCAACGGCTTCCCGCTGCTCGACGCGTGGTTCCACTTCGTGGCGCTCGTGGCATTCATGCTGTCGCCATGGTTCGTCATCTACAAGATCAAAAACGCAATGCTCACCTATGTCTATATTCCGTAAGATATATAATTGGTTACAGGATGCTGCCTACGTGTGGCGGTATGAGATCTCGCAGGTGATCCGCGACGAGGGCGTGTTGCTGTTCTGTCTTGTCGTGCCGTTGCTCTATCCGATGCTCTATTCGTGGATATACAACAACGAGGTAGTCCACGAGGTGCCCGTCGCCGTGGTCGATCTGTCGCACTCCCATCAGTCGCGCCAGTTCATCCGCATGTGCGATGCCTCGCCCGATGTCCATGTTGCCTATTACGCTGTCGATCTCGACGACGCCCAGTCGCTCGTCAGCCGGCAGGTGGTGAAGGGCATCTACTTCATTCCCGAGGACTTTGCCACCCACCTGAACCGTCTCGAGCAGGGCACCATCAGTGTCTACTGCGACATGGCGCTCATGCTCACTTACAAGGCCATCTACCAGACGGCGATGGCTGTCTCGCAGGAGATGGGGGCGGAGATACAAAAGAAACTGGCGGGCAACTATACCGTCCGTGAAGACCTCATAACCACCAGCCCGTTGGAGGTGGAAGATGTGTCCATCTTCAATCCCCAGGGCGGCTATGGTTCCTCCGTCCTGCCGGCAGTGCTCATCCTCATTATCCAGCAGACCCTCGTGCTCGGCATTGGTCTTGCGGCAGGCACTGCCCGCGAGCGCAGCCGTTACAGCGACCTCGTGCCCATCCACCGTTGCTACTCGTCGGTCATGCGCATCATCAGCGGCAAGGCCCTCTGCTATCTCATGGTCTATGCCGTCATGGGCACCTTCCTCATCCTCGTCGTGCCGCGGATATTCCACTTCCCGCAACTCGCCGCCTGGCAGGATCTGCTGGCGATGATGATACCCTATCTGCTCTCGTGCGTGTTCTTCGGCATGACGGTGTCCTGTCTGGTTCACTATCGTGAGAATGTCATGCTGCTTGTGGTGTTCCTCTCGCTGCCGCTGCTCTTCATGAGCGGCATCTCGTGGCCGCAGTCCGCCATCCCAGGCTACTGGCAGGGCGTCTCTTGGCTTTTCCCCAGCACCTTCGGCATCCGGGCTTACACCCGTCTCAACTCGATGGGTGCCACTCTCGGCGATGTCGTCACCGAGGTGCGCTGCCTCTGGGCTCTCATGGTGTTCTATCTCTTCATGGCCTACCTCGTCTACGGCTTTGAGATGCGCCTTTCGCGTCGTCATGCCAAGGAACGCATGGACGTCCTCCAGAAGAAGCGCCAAGTCCGCTCAGTCTTAAAGGATAAGACAAAGACTCCCGAAACTTAGTGTTTCGGGAGTCTTTGTCTTTATTTCATGCCGACAATCTTGGTTTTGGGCTTTTCCTTGTTGCGGCGGTTGACGACGGTGACGACGGCCTGGGCGAGGTTGACGAAGGCGAGGCCTGTGGCGGTGTCGCTGGTAAGTGCGGCGGGGGTGCCGGCATCGCCGTTGTCGCAGATGCTCTGCACAAGAGGTATCTGGGCGAGCAGGGGCACGTTCATCTCCTCAGCGAGGCGCTTGCAGCCTTCCTTCCCGAAAATGTAGTATTTATTCTTGGGCAGTTCGGCGGGGGTGAACCACGCCATGTTCTCGATCAGTCCGAGGATGGGCACATTCACCTTCTCGTTGCGATACATGTCGATGCCCTTGCGGGCGTCGGCGAGCGCTACCTGCTGGGGCGTCGAGACAATGACGGCTCCCGTGATGGGGAGTGTCTGCAGGAGCGTCAGGTGGATGTCGCTGGTGCCTGGGGGTGTGTCGAGAATGAAGTAGTCGAGCTCGCCCCAGTCGGCATCGGCGATGAGCTGCTTGAGGGCGCTCGTCGCCATGCCGCCTCGCCAGAGCGTGGCGGTGGTGGGGGAGACGAAGAAACCGATGGAGAGCAGTTTCACACCGTACTTCTCGATGGGACAGATGAGGTCTCGGCCGTCTTTCTTGACGGCATAGGGGCGTTCGTCTTCGACATCGAACATTTTTGGCATCGAAGGGCCGAAGATATCGGTGTCGAGCAGTCCCACGCGATAGCCTAAGCGTGCGAGGGCGATGGCGAGATTGGCAGAGACGGTGCTCTTGCCGACGCCACCTTTGCCGGAGCTGACGGCGATGATGTTCTTCACGCCAGGCAGCAGTTTCTCGACCTCAGGACGGGGCGCAGACTTGAATTCGGTGACGATTTCGACGTCGATGTCCTGTCCGTAGTGGTACTTGATGGCTGCCTCGGCGGCCTTGACGGTCGACTTAAGGAAGGGGTCGGTGTCGCGGGGGAATTCCAGTACGACCTTCACCTTCCAGGGTTCTCCCTCCGTGGCGGGGGCAGCGACCGACGGGGTGTCGGCCACCATGCCACTCTCCACGAGGTTTTTCTTTGTGCCGGCATACGTCACCGTAGCCAGCGCATCCATGATCAGTTGAGGATATAAAGTCATTGCTTTTCCTTATAGCCGGTGACGTTCTTCCAGTCCTTATGGGCGATGTAGACGGGCAGGCTGCCGCGCGGGATGATAAAGGCAGGCATACTGCCCTTGAAGGTGCTCTTGGAGATGGAAGGGGGAGCGGGGGAGTTGATGATCACTTCCTTGAGCGACGGACACTTGGCGAAGGCCGAGCCGCCGATCTTCTTCAGGGCCGTGGAGAGCTCCACCTGACTGAGCATGGTGCATTCCATGAAGGCATCGCTGCCGATGCTGGTGACACCTACGGGCAGTTTGATGCTCTGCAGCGAACTGCACTTTTCAAAGGCATCGCTGTCGATGCTGGTGAGGCTGACGGGCAGGTCGATGCTCTGCAGGCTGGCACACTCTTGGAAAGCCTTGTTGTCGATCTTCTTGACGCTGGCTGGCAGGGTGATGCTGCGCAGAGCGCTGCAACGATAGAACGTCTTGCTGTCGACCTCCTGGATCATTCCGTTGATGGCCACGCTGTCGAGGGTGACACAGCCAGCGAAGGCGCTGCTGCCGATGGTCTTCACCATCATGGGGATGACAATCTGGCGCAGGCTGGTGCACTCTTCAAATGCGCTCGAGCCGATCTTCGTCAGACTGGTGGGGAGGTCGATCTGGCCTAATGCCTGGCACTTCTCGAAGGCGTTGCTGCCGATGGTCTTCACTGTGGTAGGCATACTGATGGAATCCAGACTGGTGCAGCCCTGGAAGGAGTTGGAGCCGATCTCGTCGATACCCCCCTCGATGATGACATTTTTGAGGGAGATGCAGTTCTTGAAGACACCGTTTCCGAGCTTAGACAGCTTGTCGAAACTGACAACCGCGAGACTCTGGCACTCTTGGAAGGCGTTGCTACCCAGCTTCTCCACCTTTGTCAGGTCGATCTGTGCGAGGCTCTGACAGCCCTCGAAGGCGGAGTTGCCAATCTCGTTGCAGTCCTCGGGCAGCTCAATCTGTGCGAGGCTCTTGCAGCTGCGGAAGGCGTCGGAACCGATGACCTTCACGCTCTCCGGGAGGGTGATGGTTGTGAGGCTCTCACAACCCTTAAAGGTGGTGTTGTCGATCTTCGTGATCTTAGCGATGATGTTGACGTTGGCGAGTGCCTTGCAGCCGTTGAAGGCTTGTTTGCCGATGGACGTCACGCCATCGGGAATCTCAATGGAAGTGAGGGCCTTGCAGTTCTCGAAGACTTCCTCGCCGAGTTTCGTGACACCCTGTGGGATGGTGACAGAGGACAGGTTCTCGCAGCCCTTGAAGCTCTCGTCGTCGAGGACGGTCACGCTCTCGGGAATCTGGACTTCCGTGAGCGATGCGCAGTCTTCGAAGCAGCTCTTGCCGAGGCTGGTGATGCCTGAGGGCAGGACGACCTTCGTCAGTTTTCCGGCCCCCGAGAAGAGTCCGTTGGGAAGGGCGCTCGTTGGCAGGCCCTCCTTGCCCTCGGTAAAGACGGCCTCGGAGATGTCTACGCTGGTGACCACGCATTCGCCCTTCTTATCGCTGGCCTTGGTACGGCAGACGATCTGCTGGAACAGCTTGATGTCGGCAGAATTGAGCGGACCGCTGACCTTCAGTTCGGAGATCTTGAACTTCTCGTCGTTACTGATCTGTTGCGAGAGTTGTCCGACGGCATCCACCGTCACATTTTTTGATACTTGTGCGGCGGCACATAAAGGTAAAAGGGTAAGAAGGTAAAAAGGTAAAACACCTTTTGCCAATCCCATTACCTTTGTCAATAATCGATAGTTTGTCATAATCTTCATTTTTTATTATTTTACCTTTTTACTTTTTTTACCTTCATTTCGCTTTGTCAAGTGAACTCCGCTTGGTGCGGTGGTAGGAGCGGTAGTTGTCGAGTTCTATCTCCACGTCGGGTTCTGCGAGGGTGCCTGTGCGGGGCAGTCGCCATTTCATATACTTGATGTTCAGCCCGCGGGCGATCCACATCGATTCGTAATAGGTCTGGATGGAAAGGAGTTCTTGCGGAATGTGGAATGTGGAATGTGGAATGAGATTACCATACAAATCTTCCGTCCTTGCGAGCACCGGCAGTGCGTTTTTCTCGACCATGTACGTTGTATAAGTGAAGAGGAAGTTGGAGTCGGTCTTCAGGTGGATAATGCCGCCGTCGACGAGGAAATGGCGGTAGCGCTCCATGAACCAGGTGGAGGTGAGGCGCTTGCGGGGATTCTTCATCTGGGGATCGGAGAAGGTGAGCCAGATCTCCTGCACCTCATCCTCGGCGAAGAAACGGTCGATGATTTCGATGTTCGTGCGGAGGAAGGCGACGTTCTTCAGACCTTCACGGAGGGCCTGGGTGGCTCCCGTCCACATGCGGGCGCCCTTAATGTCGACGCCGATGAAGTTGGTGTCAGGGTAAAGCTTGGCCAGTTCGACGGTGTACTCGCCCTTGCCACAGCCGAGTTCGAGGACGATGGGGTGGTCGTTGTGGAAATACGCATCACACCAGCGGCCCTTCATCTCAAAGGGAACATGTTCCACTACCGAAAAGGGGTATTGGAACACGTTCTCATAGGATGCCATATCGGCAAATTTCGCCAGCTTGCCTTTGCCCATTATTCAATCACTACGGTGGTCCAGCCGTGCTTGTCCTCGATCTCACCGTACTGGATGCCACGGAGGGTATCGAAAAGCTTCTTAGACATCGGACCGGGCTTCTCACCGAAGGAGTAGCGCTTGCCGGTGTCGAGGTCGTCGATATAAGAAATAGGACTGATGACGGCGGCTGTTCCGCAGGCACCAGCCTCCTCGAAAGTCTCGAGCTCCTCCTCGGGGATGGGGCGACGCTCCACCTTCATGCCTAAGTCCTCGGCCACCTGCATCAGCGACTTGTTGGTGATGGAGGGGAGAATAGAGGTAGACTTCGGGGTGACATAGGTGTTGTTCTTGATGCCGAAGAAGTTAGCGGCACCGCACTCGTCCATGTATTTCTTCTCCTTGGCGTCGAGGTAGAACTCACAGGCGTAACCCTTCTCGTGGGCCAGGTTGTTGGCGAAGAGGCTGGCGGCGTAGTTACCACCCACCTTGTACTTACCTGTGCCGAGGGGAGCCGAACGGTCGTAGTCGCGGATGATCACATAAGGATTGGCTGCGAAACCACCCTTGAAGTACGGACCCACGGGCGTGACGAAGATAAGGAAGCAGTACTCCTTGGAGGGATGGACACCCACCTGGGCACTGGTACCGATGAGCAGCGGACGGATATACAGCGTGGCACCACTCTCATAGGTGGGGATCCACTCCTGGTTCAGACGTACCACCTTCTTCACCATTTCCGTGAAGAGCTCGGTGCTGACCTCAGGCATCATGATGCCGCGGCAGGTGCTCTGCAGACGGGCTGCATTCTCGTCGACACGGAAGATGCGCACCTTGCCGTCAGGACAACGGTAGGCCTTCAGGCCTTCGAAAGCCTCCTGGCCGTAGTGCAGGCAGGTGGCTGCCATGTGCAGGTTCAGATACTCGTCGGAGCAGACCTCGATCTCGCCCCATTTGCCATCGCGATAGTAACAACGCACATTGTAGTCGGTCTTCATGTAGCCGAACGACAGACTACCCCAATCTAAATTCTTCATATCTTTTTTGTTAAAGTTTCGATTCAGTTTGCAAAAGTACACAATTCGTGTCACATTCACAACATTTTCGGCAGAAAACTTACTTTTCGGCAAGGATTTTCTTGATTTCCTCGTCGGTCTTGGTCAGTTTGTCCTTGCAAAGCTTAATGAGCTCTTGGGCACGTTTCAACTGTTCCGACAGCTGGTCGATGTCGAGTTCGTCGTTCTCCATCTTGGTGACGATGGACTGCAGTTCCGCAAAGGCGGCTTCATATTTGATCTCTTCTTTAGACATAGTAACTTATTTTAGACAGAATAACTTTTAAAGACAAAATAACAGACTAACATATTTTAGACAGAAGGACATAAGAACATATATTTTCAGACAGAGTAACATATTAACAGATTTATTTGATGACGGTGGAATGGATGGTTCCGTTAGCGAGACGGGTCTCGATCTCGTCACCGGGAGTGAGGACGGAGGCATCGCGGACGGCATGGCCGTTGTGGAGGGTGATGCTGTACCCGCGTTTGAGGAGCAGGGCAGGGTCGAGACTCTTGACTTTCTCCTCGAAGAGTTGCAGGCGGTGATGCTCAGCCATTAGGCGACGGTCAAGCATAATCGGCATTTTCATTTCCAGGGCATTGATCAATGACTGTTGTGTGACGATGCTTTGTCTGATGGCGGTTGTCATACGGCTGTTGAGACTGTCAAGACGGGCTTCCTGACGGGTCTTCACGTTGGTGAAGAGTCTGGGCAATAGCTCGGCAAAGGTGGACAATCGCGACTTGTGAGAAGTCAGTTTCTGTTGTGCTAAGCGTACTATTTGTTCTTGGGCGTCGTTGATGGCGTCGAGCACCGTCTTCAGGTGGTCTATGAGCAGAGAGGCAGCGGCGGTAGGTGTCTTCACCCTGGTATGGCTCACCATATCGAGGATACTCTCGTCGCGGTCGTGGCCGATGCCGGTGATGATGGGCAAGGGGAAATTGGCCACGTTTTCTGCCAGTGCAAGGGTGTCGAAGCCGCTCATGTCGCTCGTGGCACCACCACCCCTTATAATAGCGACGCAGTCAAATTGTCCATTAAAAATGCGCTCCAGCGCATTGATGATGCTCTGCTCAACACCTTCACCCTGCATGATAGCGGGGAAGAGACGGGTATGGAACTGGAAACCGTAGGGATTGTCGGCGAGCTGATTGCAGAAGTCACCGTAGCCTGCGGCTGTCTCGCTGCTGATGACAGCGATGTGCTGACAGAAGAGCGGGAGCTGGAGTTCCTTCTGCAAATCGAAGACGCCCTCGGCTTTCAATTGTCGGATAATTTCCTGTCGTTTGCGGGCCATGTCGCCCAGGGTGTAGGTGGGGTCGATATCGGTGACGATCCATGAGAAGCCGTAGGCCTCGTGGAACTGGGCATAGACCTTTAATAACACCTTCATGCCCACATGGAGCCGTTGTCCGGTGGTGCGCTCAAAGCCTGGACGGATGAGCATCCATTTTGTGGCCCAGCATTTGGCGGAGGCTTTGGCGATGGGAGTGGCCGTGCGCTCGTCTTTCTGAATGAGCTCCATATAACAGTGACCATGAGACTCACGGCATTCCGACAATTCTGCCTCTACCCAATATTCACTGGGCATCTCGTTCTCAATCACCTTGCTCACCAGACGATTAAGCTCGTAAAGGGTCACTATATTTTTACTGTTACTCATATCTTCTTACGACAACTATGACAACTTGGACAATATTTTTCAGATGACACTGTCATCTATTGCCGTGGCTGGAAAAGTTGTCTTTGTTCTTCGCTGAGCGAAGCGGCAAAGCCGAGCGGTCATGGTTGTCGTTATTATTATAGTTGTTGTTTGCTTTCCCGATCATGTACGCACGCCAGAAGTTGGGGATGCCGTAGCCGAAGATATTGTCAGGTTCTTTGGCATTACTGCAGGTCTGTCGCACCAGTTCAATGATTTCCAATGCGGTCTTCTCTGGCAGGGCTTGCCACAGACAAGCCACGAGACCCGTCACCAACGGCGTAGAGAACGATGTGCCCATGTCTCTGACGATGCTGCCACGGCCTGAGATGAGTGCTGCAGGACTGCCTAGGGCCATGACATCGGGTTTTACACGACCGTCCTGGGTAGGTCCGACGCCGCTGAAGGGGGCGTTCTTCTTCTCCGGATTCACCGCGCCGACGGTGAGGATGTCGTTGGCATCGGCGGGGAAGGAGATTTTCTTCCAAGGTCCCATGCCACTGTTACCGGCGGAGTTGACGAGGATGATGCCCTTCTTTGCCAGCATCGAGGCGGTACGCGAGATGAGTGCCGTCTTGCCGTCGAGGTCACGCTGGTGGTAGTAGGCGGGAGCCTCGTCGTAGTCGTTGTAGCCGAGGCTGCTGTTGATGATGTCGGCGCCTAAGGAGTCGGCAAACTCGGCGGCCATCGCCCAGTAGTCTTCCTCTACGGGCTGTTCCGTCTGCTGGTCTTCGCAGCGCAGCAGCCAGTAGCGGGCCTCAGGGGCGGTGCCGATGAGTACGTTGGGTTCGTTGAGGGCCATCGCAGAGAGCACTTTCGTGCCGTGATCCGTCTCCTGATAGAAAAACGGACTGTTGGGATAGACAAAGTCCTTGGTGCCAACGATGTTCGCCCGAGTAAAGGCAGGGATGACGTTCACATTCTGGAATCCTCCGTCGAGAACGGCGATAGCCATGCCCTTGCCGCGGAGTCCGATGCTGTGCAGGCGGTGGCCCTGGAGCATCTCCAACTGTTCCTTGCCGTTGCCGTAGGTCGCTCCCTTGATGCTGTCCCAGGGATTGAACGTCTCACGATAGGTGTACTTCACGTATCGGTCGATGGAGTCGGGCGATGTCCATACACACTGGGCCTTGGCCACGCAGTCAAGTGTTGCCAGATGATTCAATAGGATGGTGTCGTTGGCGCGTACGAGGACAGTGTTGTTCCATCGGCTGGTGCCGACGATGACCCATTCTGCCTTTGGCCGTTTTTCTCCCTGTTGCCGTTGGCTGAGGCTGTTCTCTATCTGTCGCAGGTATCTGGCACTGACGGGCAAGTCGGTGGAGTCGACGGAGAGTCCCTGACGCTTCCGGCGCTCTATGGCCTTGTGCGACAGCCAGCGGCCCGGGTGTTCGAGAGAGTAGGGGGAACCCTGCTTGTCTTTCAGTGTGTAGCGCCAGATATAATACTTCCCGCCGGGATATTTCTTCCTGGTACTGGCACTCATGTTGGACGGAATCTGACAGATGAAGATGACCAACAGGCAGGTTATAAGTCTGAAAAGGCAGTTAATATACATTCCGACTGCAAAGGTATAAAAAAAATGGATAACACTATTCACTTTTCACTTTTTTTTATTACCTTTGCAGCGTTTTAGCGAAGAATAAGGAGAAATGGACAATAAGCAAGCCGCACTCGAACTGGGGCAAAAGCCTGTAGGACAACTGCTTTTGCAGTATGCCTTGCCTGCTATTGTCGCCATGACGGCTTCGAGTCTCTACAACATCATCGACCGTGCCATGATTGGTCAGATCGTGGGTCCGGAAGCCATTGCGGGTCTGGGCATCACGTTCCCCTTCATGAACCTGAGTGCTGCCTTCGGTGCTGCGGTGGGTGTAGGTTCTTCGACCTGTATCAGTGTGAAGCTGGGACAGAAAGACTATCAGACGGCAGAACATTTGTTAGGCAATACGGTGACGCTGAACCTGATCATCGGATTCTTGTTTATGTTAGTCTGTCTGGTGTTCCTCGATCCGATCCTGCTCTTCTTCGGAGCTTCTGATGTGACACTGCCATACGCCAGGGAGTTCATGACGGTCATCCTGTTGGGTAACATGGTGACGCACATGTATTTCGGCATGAATGCGGTGCTGCGTGCCGCTGGCAAACCTCGTCATGCGATGTATGCCACGTTGTTTACGGTGGGCATGAATATCCTTTTGGTCATCGCCTTTGTCTGGTGGTTCCGCTGGGGTATCCGTGGTGCGGCCCTGGCTACCATCACTTCACAGTCGATGGCACTCTGTTGGCAGATGAGGTTATTCTCGGACCAGAAGGAGTTGCTGCACCTGAAACGGGGTATCTATAAGTTGAAAGGTGTGTTGGTGAAGAATATCATCGCCATCGGCATCTCGCCTTTCCTGATGCAGACCACATCGTGTGTCATCGTCATCTTCATGAACAATCAGTTTGTGCGCTATGGCGGCGACATGGCCGTGGGTGCCTATTCGATAGCCAACTCGATGGTCATGGTGTTCTTCATGTTCGTCATGGGCATGATCCAGGGCATGCAGCCCATCGTGGGCTATAACTACGGCGCCTTGAAGTTCGACCGTATGTTTCGCTGTCTGTGGATCACCATCGCCTGCGCTACCGTCATCCTGCTGGTGGGGTGGGGACTGTCGATGGCGTTCCCGCGGCAGATTGCCCGTATCTTCACCACCGATGAGACGCTGATCGCACTATCGGCGCGAGGCCTCGTGATCGACATGCTTGTGTTCTTCGTCGTGGGCTCGCAGGCCGTGATCACCAATTTCTTCCAGTGCATCGGCAAGGTGAAGGTGTCAATCTTCCTCTCGCTGTCGCGCCAGCTCATCCTGTTGCTGCCTATGGCGTATGTCTTCCCGCTGTTCTGGGATCTCGACGGTGTATGGTATGCAATGCCGGCCTCTGATTTCGGCTCGTTCGCCATGACGATACCGATGCTCATGTGGTATATGAAGAGGCTGAAGACTTATCAATTCAATAGTAGATTGTAAATATGTAAATCGTAAGTCATCATGATGAAGCATATTATTATTAATATAGGAAGGCAGCTTGGAAGCGGAGGCCATGATATTGGAAGGATGCTCGCACTCGATTTCCAGGCGAAGTACTATGACCGTGAACTGCTTAATCTGGCAGCAAAAGAGAGCGGACTCTCCGAGAGTATATTTGAACAGAACGACGAGAAGAAAGGCTTCTTCCGCGGATTGCTCAATCTGGGAGCGCCTCATCTCAGCGGCGGTGGCTATAAGCAAGGACTCTCGCAGGAGAGTCTCTTCCAGTTCCAGAGCGATGCCATCAAGAAGGCGGCGAAGGAAGGCTCGTGTGTCTTTGTGGGACGTTGTGCCGACTATGTGCTGCGTGACTTCGGCAACGTGGTGAACGTCTTCATCACGGCTTCGATGAAGTACCGCATAGATCAGATCATGAACAAACAGCACCTTGACCACGATGCCGCCCAGAGGTACATCGAACAGAAGGAGTCGGATCGCGCTTCCTACTATAATTACTATACAGGCAAGAAATGGGGTCATGCTGAGAGCTATGACCTCTGCATCGACTCCAGCGTGCTGGGACTGATGGAGACGGAGAAAATTATCGCAGAGTTTATCCGTAAGCGGTTTAAGATATGAAGAAGATAGGTATACTGAGTGATACGCACAGCTATTGGGACGAGAAGTACCTGCACTACTTTGAACCCTGTGACGAAATATGGCACGCAGGGGATATCGGCAGTGTGGAGGTGGCAGAGAAACTGGCTGCCTTCCGTCCGTTCCGGGCTGTCTGTGGCAACTGCGACGGCGGGGACTTGCGGCTGATGTACCGTGAACTGAACCGGTTCAAGTGCGAGGATGTCGACGTGCTCATCAAGCACATCGGCGGCTATCCCGGCAACTATGACGCGAGCATCCGCTCAACGCTCTACGCCAATCCCCCACAGTTGTTTGTGGCTGGACATTCGCACATCTTGAAGGTGAAATACGACAAGACCCTCGGCCTGCTGCATATCAATCCAGGAGCAGCGGGCCTTCAAGGCTGGCATAAGGAGAGAACCCTCATCCGCCTGACTATCGAGGGAAAAGTATTTAAGGATTTGGAAGTTATCACATTAGGGAATAATATATAAATTAAAACAAAATAGGAAATGAAAACAATCGTCATTACTGGTGGCGCAGGCTTTATTGGAAGCCATGTGGTGCGCCTGTTCGTGAACAAGTATCCCGAGTATCACATCATCAACCTCGACAAGTTGACTTATGCCGGAAACCTGGCGAACTTGAAGGATATCGAGAACAAACCCAACTACGAGTTCGTGAAGATGGACATCTGCGACTTCGACGCCTTTTACAAGCTGATGCAGGAGAAGAAGGTAGACGGTATCATCCACCTTGCTGCAGAGAGCCACGTGGACCGTTCCATCAAGGATCCCTTCACCTTTGCGAAGACCAACGTGATGGGTACACTGTCGCTGTTGCAGGCTGCAAAACTCTATTGGGAGTCTCTGCCGGAGAAGTACGAGGGCAAGCGCTTCTATCACATTTCTACCGATGAGGTGTATGGCGCCCTCGAACTGACTCATCCTGAGGGTATTGAGCCTCCGTTCACCACGACGGCCTCGAGTGCTGAGCATCATCTGGCTTACGGTGATAAGTTCTTCCTGGAGACTACGAAGTACAACCCTCACTCGCCCTATAGCGCTGCGAAGGCTTCTTCAGACCACTTTGTCCGTGCCTATCACGATACTTACGGCATGCCTGTTGTCGTGACAAACTGCTCGAACAACTATGGCCCTTATCAGTTCCCCGAGAAACTGATACCGCTGTTTATCAATAACATCCGCCATCGCAAGCCGTTGCCTGTCTATGGCAAGGGTGAGAATGTGCGCGACTGGCTGTATGTCGAGGATCATGCCCGTGCCATCGACGTCATCTTCCATGAGGGAAAGATTGCCGATACCTATAATATCGGTGGCTTCAATGAGTGGAAGAACATCGACATTATCAAGGTGGTCATCAAGACCGTCGACCGTCTGCTGGGTCGTAAGGAAGGCGAGGATATGGACCTCATCACCTTCGTTACAGACCGTGCAGGCCACGATCTGCGCTATGCCATCGACTCCACGAAACTCCAGCGTGAACTCGGTTGGGAGCCCAGTCTTCAGTTCGAGGAGGGTATCGAGAAGACCGTCCGCTGGTATCTCGACAACCAGGAGTGGCTGGACAACGTGACCTCCGGTGACTATCAGAATTATTACGATAATATGTACGCAAACCGATAAACGTTATGAAGAAGATCTTGCTTTTAGGTTCAGGAGAACTCGGTAAAGAGTTCGTGATTGCTGCCATGCGTGCTGGACAGTACGTGATTGCCTGTGACCGTTATGACAATGCTCCAGCCATGCAGGTGGCTGATGAGCGTGAAGTGTTCTCGATGCTTGACGGCGATGCCCTTGAGGCCGTGGTCAACAAGCACAAGCCCGACATTATCGTACCTGAGATCGAGGCCATCCGTACGGAGCGTCTCTTCAAGTTCGAGGAGCAGGGCATACAGGTCGTTCCCTCTGCCCGTGCCGTGAACTATACGATGAACCGTCGTGCCATCCGTGATCTCGCTGCTAAGGAGCTGGGTCTGCGTACGGCTAAGTATTTCTATGCCAAGACCTTCGAGGAGTTCAAGGCTGCTGCCGATGAGATCGGCTTTCCCTGTGTGGTGAAACCCCTGATGTCTTCGTCTGGTCATGGTCAGAGCTATGTTCATAACGACGGCGAACTGGAACAGGCTTTCAAGGAAGCGATGGAGGGAAGCCGCGGTGATGTGAAGGAAGTCATCATTGAGGAGTTCATCGACTTCGACTCGGAGTTCACCCTTCTGACGGTGACCCAGCAGCATGGATGGCCCACACTGTTCTGTCCGCCCATCGGACATGTGCAGAAGGCTGGTGACTATCGTGAGTCATGGCAGCCGTATAAGATCTCTGATGAGGCCCTGAAACTGGCTCAGATGATGGCCGACAAGGTGACGAAGGCCCTGACAGGTGCTGGCATCTGGGGTGTTGAGTTCTTCCTGACGAAGCAGGGAGAGGTGATTTTCTCGGAACTCTCACCACGTCCACACGACACAGGTATGGTGACACTGGGTCATACCATTAACCTCTCAGAGTTCGAACTCCATCTGCGTGCCGTGCTGGGACTGCCTATTGCTGGCATCCATCTCGAACATGCCGGTGCTTCGGCTGTGATTCTCTCGCCGAAGGAGGCTTCTACACCCGTCGACCGTTCGCTGCTCGACTACAATTTTGTCGATGCCTTGAAGGAGGATCGTACCCGTATCCGCATCTTCGGCAAGCCCGAGGCTCACAAGGGTCGTCGTATGGGCGTCGTACTCTGCTACGGTGAGGTAGGCGATGATACCACCGTCCTTCGTGACAAGGCCAAGCGTCTCGCCAAGACCGTCCTCGGCACGGATCCTTATACGAAGTTCGAGCATTAAGACTCTATAATGATCGGGACACTACAGTCACTGCGCTTCATCTTTGTGATGATGATCTTCATGTCGCACTTTGACTATCGCGACATCCGTGGGTTCGATGCAGGTGGTGACTGTGGTGTCGCTTTCTTCTTTATGCTCAGCGGCTTTGTCTGCTCGTTGGGCTATGGTCAGAGGATATGTGAGGGTGTATTCCGTTATGGCGATTTTATATGGAAGCGCCTGAAGAAACTGTATCCCCTGCATCTGTTTTGTCTGTTGTTCTTCCTCTTGGTGAGCCAGACAACCCTTGACCTGAAGGTGTTGGCCAATGCCTTGCTGTTGCAGAGCTGGGTGCCTGATCCCGACTGGTATTTCTCCTGCAATAAGGTGTCATGGTTCTTGTCGAGTCTGTTGTTCTGTTATGTGGTTTTCCCTTGGGTGTATCGACATCTGTCGGAATATCTGACATTGGCTGTTCTGACAGCCTGTGCCGTAGTATACTGGCTGACACCCTATGATCGTTTCAATGCTGTGTTGTATGTTTTCCCGGCGGTGCGGTTCATAGACTTTTACATTGGAATGCTGTTATACCAATTTTATGAGCGAAAAAAGACGTTGTCTATCCCCAAAGGCACGGAACTGTTACTGATATTCGTACTCTTACTGACTTTGGCCGTCTACCCCTTTACTGATGCTAAGTTACGTAATGCGCCTTTGTATTGGGTGGTGTTGATGCCATTGATACTGGTCTTTGCCCAGGAGAAGGGACTTGTGTCCCGTTTGTTGAAGACAAAACCGATGTTGTTTCTGGGCTCTCTCACCATGCCGGTTTTCCTGACTCATCAGATGATTATCGGTATCTTGTTGCATCGTTTGCCAGAGATGCCTGTCATGCTGATGCTGATGGTCTGTGTCTTTGTTACCCTGACAATAAGTTGGGGTGTTCAGATAATATTTTCACGGCTGTTTCGTTTAAGATAATAAATAAGCAAGACAAAAGGGATGTTCGACATTATACGATATACTCCGGAGAAGGCTGGCGAATGGAACGACTTTGTGACGAAGTCGAAGAATGGCACATTCCTCTTCTATCGTGAGTACATGGACTATCATAGCGACAGGTTCATGGATTATTCCTTGATGTTCTATCGTGAAGGGGCACTCTATGCCTTGCTGCCTGCCAATGCAGAAGGCGATACCCTTTGTTCCCATCGTGGACTGACCTATGGCAGTGTGATGATGCAGGAGAATGCGACAGCGGAGAAAATCCAACAACTCTTTCTGGAACTGAATGATTATCTTCGTGGGGCTGGCTATCATAAGGTGGTTTATAAGACGGTGCCCCATATCTTCCATCGGATTCCTGCTGAGGAGGATTGGTTCTCGTTGTTCAGCGTGTGTCGGGCCCAGCTGGTTGACCGTAGCCTTTCTTCTGTCATCGATCTGAGCCAGCCTCTGAAATGGCACCGTGACAGGAAATACGGTATTAATAAGGCCCGTAACAATGGTGTGACGGTAGGTGAAAGTCACGACTGGGCCGGATTCTGGGCTGTATTGGAGGAGAACCTGAAGCTGAAGTATGGTGCAAAGCCAGTTCATTCGCTGCAGGAGATTCTTTTGCTGAGTTCACGTTTCCCGGAAAATATCCGTCTGTATACAGCCTGTAAAGACGGGCTTATCCTCGGAGGAACGGTCATCTATATCACACATACGGTAGTTCATGCCCAGTATATCTCTGCAAGTCTCGAAGGCAAGCAGCTGAGGGTGATTGATGCCTTGTTCGATTATCTGCTCCATGACTGCCAGTGGCAAGCACGTTATTTTGATTTTGGGACCTCCAATGAGGAGGACGGACATATCCTGGTAGAACCGCTGATCTACCAGAAAGAGGGATTCGGAGGTCGTGGCGTATGTTATGACTGCTATGAATGGAATCTCTGAAAGATACAGACTACTCCGGCAGTAACAGCACGGTGGCACTCCTGGCAGCCTGTGCTCCCATCACTAATACTTGTGCAATATCCGCCGTCTTCGACGGACCGCTGATGAACGTGCCATAGCCGTCGTAGGTCTCGTCGAACTTGATACGTTTGTATGCCTCGTGCATATTGTTCACGATTTGTGACTTCGGCAGGAGAATGACGAGGTTCTCCGAGATGAAGCAGATGGCCTTCTCCTTCATCGTCTGGGGAATCCACACACAGGCATTCTCCGCCACACCGAACTGTCCGCGGATGATGCCGACGTCTGTGCCGTTGAGGTCACGGGCACGTCCCACGGTATCTGGATTCCTTGTGGCGATGGTCACTTCAGGCAGGTTCGAGGCAATCTCCTTGGCATCAGGATACATCTCCTTCACCAACTGATTGATGTCCTGGCCTTCTTTTACCTCTATCACGTGGCCGCCAACGCTCTCCGTCATCTTGATGAACTGCACCAGAGGGTCAGGGTAGGTGATGGCCTTGATGTCACTCAGGTCTGGCATGTCGAACTTCTCTCGTACATTCGCCCTATATCTCTTCAATATATCTTCCTTATTACTCATAACTCTTATTCTTTACTTCTTGATCTCTTTGAACAGTTTGTGGAATGGTTTCTTGGGGAACTCCATCATCTTGTGGCCTTCGGCCCACGGGTTCAGACCGCAGTTCAGGAGAGGCGAGGGGATGATGTTCGCCCAGTGAGCCAGAGCCGTGCCGAGGTTGTAGAGCCCTTCGCTGCCATAGAGTGTGCTCATGCCTTTGCACATCAGCTTCTTCTGTGGATTGGCTGTGCCGAACTCATCGAGTTGCTGACGCCATAGATAGATCTGGTCGCCAAGGTTCACCTTCGCAGGACAAAGCGTCTGACAACTGTTGCAGAGTGTGCAGGCACTGACGTTGCCGGAGTGCTTCTGCGGGTCGCGGAGCATACCGAGGTTGATGCCGATGGGACCTGGGATGAAGTAACTGTAACTGTAACCGCCACTGCGACGATATACCGGGCAGGTATTCATACACGAACCACAGCGGATGCACTTCAACGCCTCCCAGTGATCAGGATTGCCGATCCACTCTGAGCGACCGTTATCCACCAGCACGATGTGCATGGGATGGGCCGTCGGACGGGCTTTGCGGAAGTGACTGGTGAAGGTGGTCGTAGGCTGACCGGTACCAGCACGGCAAAGCATACGCTGGAACACGGCCAGACAGTCGTAGTTGGGGATGATCTTCTCCAAGCCGATGGCGGCGATGTGCAGTTTGGGGCAGGAGGTCGACATGTCGGCGTTGCCCTCGTTGGTGCAGACCACGATGTCGCCCGTCTCTGCAATGCCGAAGTTGCCGCCTGTCATACCGGCGTCGGCTGTCAGGAACTCATTCCTTAGGCTCAGTCGTGCGACGTATGTCAGATAGGTGGGGTCGTGATTGCCCTTCTCACTGCCTAATTTCTCTTCAAACAGTTCGCCCACGTCGTCGTGGTTCAGGTGGATGGCAGGCATCACGATATGACTCGGTGCCTGACCCTTCAACTGGATGATGCGTTCACCCAGGTCTGTTTCCACGACTTCGATGCCGTGCTTCTCCAAGTAGGGGTTCATGCCACACTCCTCTGTCAGCATCGACTTCGACTTCACGATCTTCTTCACGTTGTGGTTCTTCAAGATGCCATAGACAATCTCGTTGAACTCGTTGGCGTCCTTGGCCCAGTGGACGATACAGCCGTTTTTCTCGGCATTGGTGGCAAACTGGTCGAGGTACTCGTCGAGGTGGGTGATGGTGTGGCGCTTGATGGCACTGGCCTTCTCACGTAACTGTTCCCATTCGTCCAACCCGTATGCCATATTGTCACGTTTGGTTCGTACGGCCCAGAAAGTGGCGTCATGCCACTTGGCGTAGGTCTGGTTCTTCAAGAACTCTTTTGCTGCTATGCTATGTCCTGTACTCATAATTCTTCACTATTTCTTTAATCATTTCTTCAGTGGAAATCTGTGAAATCTGTGGCTTAAAGTCCTGCGGCCAGAATTTCCACAACGTGCATGAACTGTACGTCGAGACCCTGCTTCTTGGCAACACCGGCCATGTGCATCAGGCAGGAACAGTCTGGTCCTGTCACAAAACGGGCACCAGTCTTCATGTGACGTTGTACCTTGTCAATACCCATCTGCGTACTGATGGCCGTCTCCTCCACGGAGAACATACCGCCAAAGCCGCAGCACTCGTCGGGACGCTCTGGTTCAAGCACTTGGATGCCCTCCACTAGATTGAGCAGATCCTTGATCTTGTTGAACTTGGGGATGTTCTCTTCGCTGGGAGAACTGAGACCTAACTCACGGACACCATGACAGGAGTTGTGCAGGCTGACCTTGTGGGGGAACGTACCCAGTGGATGATCCACCTTGATCACATCGTGCAGGAACTCCACCACATCCATGATCTTGCCGGATGTCATACACTCGTGCTTGCCTTTCAGCAGACGGGGATAGTTCAGCTTGATGAAAGCCGTACAACTGACGGATGGGGCAACGACATAGTCGAAATCCTTGAATTTGTCCTCAAACTTCTCCGCTAGGGGGATGGCTTGTTTCTCGAAGCCCGCATTGGCCATCGGCTGTCCGCAGCAGGTCTGGTTCAGAGGATAGTCTACGTCCAGTCCCAAGTGACTCAAAAGCTTGTATGTGGCAACGCCTACCTGAGGGTAAACCACGTCAACATAACAGGGGATAAATAGTCCGATTTTCATTTTGCTAGTGTATTATTATAGTTACTTTGGCTACAAATATAGTGAAAAAGTTCCAAAAATACTAATAAATAGATGTTTTATGCCTTTATTTTATGCTTTATTAAAAGTATTTGCTTACCTTTGTGGCATAATATTTGCTTTTAGGATTACGAATTGAACATTTTAATTGCTTATGAATTATAACGAATTGAATTTTGGAATGACAACTCGGGAGCAGGAACTCTCGATGTCGGCAGCCTTTCCCATCCTGATGCGGAAGGTGTATGTTTGGATGACTCTCGCTTTGGTGATCACAGGTGTCACTGCCTATGGCGTGGCTACCAGTCCCGGTCTGATGATGGCCATCGCCACGAACAAACTCTTGTTCTGGGGGCTGATCATAGCAGAGTTTGGATTGGTGGTGGCTATCAGTGCTGCCATCAATAAGCTGTCTCTGATGACGGCCACGTTGCTGTTCGTCTTGTATTCGGTGATTAACGGTGCTACGCTGTCGTTCATCTTCGCCATCTACACGATGTCAAGCATCGCCAGCGTGTTCTTCATCACGGCGGGCACGTTCGCTGTGATGGCAGTGATAGGCTATACGACCAAGAAAGACCTGACTTCGATGGGTAAGATCCTCTTCATGGCACTTATTGGTATTATCATCGCAACGATCGTGAACATCTTCCTGAAGAGTACAGGCCTGCAGATGATCGTCAGCTATCTGGGTGTGCTGATCTTTGTCGGTCTGACGGCTTATGACTCCCAGAAGATCAAGCAGATGTTGCTGATGGCACCAGATGCCGGTGCGGGAGCACAGAAAATCGCCCTCTTGGGTGCACTGTCACTCTATCTCGATTTCGTCAATTTGTTCATCTATCTCTTGAGAATCTTCGGAAGACGCGAATAAGGCCTATATATAATATATAAGGTATAGTCCAATTTTGTCAACAATCCCGAAAACTTTCATGTTTTTGGGATTTTTTTTGGGAAAAAGTTTGGTTGGTATTGATATTATTCGTACCTTTGCATCCGCTTTCGCGCAAAAATTTAGGGCGGAGGCAAAAAGAAAGAGTTCTTTGAAAGATTTACATAGACAGAAGTAGTACAAGAAGCGACATACTTTTTTGTGAGTATGTTGGGTAGAAGAAACGAACCGTCAATTCGCAGAGGCCGCGCAAGCAGCCTTTGCTGAA